>Ga0099849_1001150_pt1 | contig 12348 bp, 14 predicted proteins | sample CB_VirMetaG_4_FD_78177 | JGI IMG/M metagenome (GOLD analysis project Ga0099849, IMG submission 78177) | Freshwater to marine saline gradient viral communities from Chesapeake Bay - CB_1508_1M Viral MetaG | ecosystem: Environmental > Aquatic > Marine > Coastal | place: USA: Chesapeake Bay... | reverse complement strand
TATTCCTTTATCTCTGGTCTCGAATACGAACCGAGTTGTACTATATGTATTTTACCCTCCTCCTTCTTCTCTACGGTGGGTCTGTTCTTTGCGTAATGCCTTACTTTTTTAGCCATTATATAATTATAAAATCATTATCGTGGGAATCCTCTACAACATAGTCATTTTTACCAGTCTCATACTTATTGTAATCGGTCTGGTCTGTACAGAATACCAATCCTTTATATTCTACATCACTACCATCCTTTACTGTTATAGAGTAAAATCTACCCTCTTTTAACTGATTAGAACCGCTTAAAGTAACTGATATTTCAGAGATTCCGTTTGTTGTTGTTATACTGTTAGCACTAATAGTGGCAGATGTTCTTTCAGATTTATCATAGAGAACAATATCTACCGATGATGGTGATGAACGCAAAATAGCATTAAGCGTTTGTGGTGATGTAGATGTAGTTAATATGTGCATACTAAAGTAACAATCAACATTATGTTTGTTTCAAAGATACAAAAAAGGGGTCGCATAAGCAACCCCCTATTAGATTCACAATTTACCCTATTGAATTTATGAAGGGTCTCTTTGTGTAGATTCAGTAGCAGTAGCACTTGTCATACCTGCGAATGGGTCTGCATCAGTACCTCCATCTACGAAAGATGGCATACGGATTTCATTAGCAGTTAAAGTCAAAGTGTAACCGTTTAAATCTCCCATTGCAGTACCTGTTACAGCAGTACCACCAGTAACGTCAGCACCATTATCAGCACCAACCAAAAGGAATTTGTCATCGAATGTTTGAACTACAACGTGTGGTCTGCCATACGCCATAAGTTTCAATTCTTTGTTGTCCTCTTTAGTTAGCTTGAAAAGTGTTACGTTCAACACCTGCTCAAAGAATGTTGTACCATTCTCAAGAGAAGATGTGATATTAGTTTCAAGAGAAGAATTACCTTTTACGTCATAGGTGTGATAAGTAAAAGTTCCAGTCATATCAGTAATCTCATCGTTTGAACCAATGGTCAAAGTTCCTAAATCACCGAAGTCAACGAAATGGATTTTCTTAATACCACCAACCGCATCTTTACAAGGTCTTAATCTTCCGCCAGTTAAATCACAAGCCATATCTATTTTCTTTTTTTTAGTAAAAGGGGCAGGGTTAGCCACCCCTTTTCATTAAACAATTATTATGCTAACGTCAACAACGCCAAGTCAGAACCGATTCCGTATTGTACACCTGCGGTATAACGCATAATTACACGTACGTTTTGGCTACCATCAAGGTCAGCCATATCAATTACTTTTACTTCGTTGTGGTCAGATAATAGACCTGTACCGAAGTAGATGTTTGATGCCTCACCAGCAAGGATGTGGTCAGATGGCATTCCAGGAGCGTGTTGGATTTTGATACCTTCAAAAGAAAGTGCATTTCCTTGATTGTACCAAAGTGAACCTTGTGCGCTAACACCAGCAGCACCTTGTCCGCCTGAAGCAAATCCACCTAATGCACGTACATACGCTTGAAGCGCAACAGTTGGTACATAGATAGTCAAATCTTCTTTTCCGTAAACAGCAGAAGGAATAGCGTCAACTACGTTTCCAAGAAGTGTTACGATGTTAGAAGAAGTGAAAGATGTTTCAGAACCATTAGCAGCATCATTTACATCAGAATCAGCAGCAGCAAGAACTGTAAGACCGTCAAATTCACCAGCGTTGGCATTTACACCACCCCAGATGTTTTGTTCAGTTTTTTCAGCAACCTTTGCAGCAACGTGTCCTAAAATAAAGTCAGCGAAAGAAGAAGGTAGTTGGTCAAATGCAGAATATCCCATTTGTACAGCTTCCCAGTCTTGTCTGAAGTCTTTTTTACATAGTTCAAGGTTTACTTGGAACTCCTCTGGCTGAAGGATGCGCTCTGTAAGCGTCAAGCTATCAGCAGTAGCAGAAAAGTCGCAAGTAGCGTCAGCGATAAAGTTAGTTGAAGCAACTTTCTTTACAACTTCTTTAAATTTAACATTAGGTTTGATAGTGATTGCACCGTCAGCCAATGTTTTACCAGTCAAGAGTGCAGCAGAAATGTATTTTCCTGCAAACTCCCCAGCGTAAGTAGAGGTGATGGTATCAACAGAACCATTACCAGCGTATAAATTTACTTTTTGATTACTCATTTTTTACTTATTTTAATTTAGAAAATACTCGGTCAAGGGTTGAAGCAGGGCGGTTCTGACCAAATTTAATCACCTCGCTTTTTTCGGTTTTTTCAGACGGTGTGTGTGCGATTGGCTCGGCTGCTGGTTCAGCAGATAGCTTTTCTACTTGAGATGAAAGTTCAGCTTTTTCTTGCTCAACTTTACCATACTCTACCATCATTTCTTCTTTCAAAGATTTAATCATATCTTCAAGTTCTGCGATTTTAGAGTTAAAGTCCTCCTCTTTCACATAACCTTCCATTAGTTCTACCTCTTCGGAAACTTCTTCTTCCAATTCAGTAACTTCTTCTTCTGATTCTTCAGCTAACTCAACTTCTTCAGTTGAATCAGATTCTAAAGCAGCTTCTACTTCTTCTTCAGTAGCTTCTTCCATTTCAGCAGAATCTTCAGATAATGCAACTTCCTCTACTTCTGGAGTTTCAGTAACTTCTTCGGCTTGAACTTCAATGTTCTCAACCTCGTTTACTTCTTCAGCAGTAATAGCAGAGAGTTTTTGCATAATATCATTTAAAATGTTTGTAGCTTTGCTCTCCATAATATGTGTTAATTAACAATTATAATTTATAAAATAACAAGTACGCTCTGTACTGTTAGATTTTCAGGCATTTATTTTTCCTATTCCTTGACTTCTCAAAGTGCCATCACAGCATCTTCTTGAATATGTTTTACCGTTTTTACACAGACAACCTCTCCTTGAGTTTGTAGGCACTTGTCTCCCTACCGTTTCTTTATCCCTCATATCAGTCTTTTAATTCGCCTAACTCTTTTAGTTTGCCTCTACTCCAAGCAAGTCCTGCCTTACCACCCCATAAAAGATATGAAATAGTGCCACACGCTTTAGTATCGCTTGGGTCGTAGTACTCTGCTGCTCTTGAAAGATATGAGTACATTCTCTTAATCGTGGAAACACTCAATTTTTCACCTCTTGACAACTGCTGCGCTCTTATTTTTCCCACAGAGGTTGCGCAACGGTTATTCACCTTTTTGTTTAGTTCTATGCCTCTTTTGGCATTATTTCTAACACCACTACCATAATCTCCATAGGTCTTTAGGTTCAGTTTTCCAGCTTCAATGCTATCTACAATCTCTAAAAGCACTTCGGCAGCGTCAATTTCTTTCTCAATCATAGACATAGCGACCTTATCCGTAAAGTAACCCTCTATCGAGAATCCTTTTACCTTTCCAGTCTTAACGTAGTCATTCCAAACCTCATCGTTATTCACTTTCATTGATACCATCCAAGTACCAATGGGCATCTTTAAACCATACTTACGTGATTTATCGTGAGTTTCATCTTCTACAATCCAAGATTCAACTACTGACAATCCAGACAGTTCTGCTTGATGCTCTAAAGTAGATTTGTTTTGGTTTCCTTTCATTAGAAACAGTTCAGATGCTTTACGGACAGTATCTTCAGAGAAATATATGTAATACTCATCTTCTCTATCCCTTCTATATATCTTTTTATTGGGAATAAGGGCAGCACCCATCAAAATACGCTTCTCTTTATCAACGTCAGCAAGTTCAACCTTAATTTCGTCTTTTAATGCCACAAAGTTCTCCTCTATCGCTGGTTGTTCAACAATAGATATGGCATCAATGCCAGACATAAGTGCTTCTTCGTCTATAAATAATTCTATTACCTTCATACTATTAAATTAACCGAATGATGCGGTATTTGTTATATTTCTATCTAATTCTTGTTGTGTTGAAATGTCTTTTCCAACTACAAATGCCTTGATTGGTTTTGCTTGTTGCCCTGCAACAGTTTCTGCAAGTTGCTGTGTTTGCGATGCACCTACCACGTTAAATGAAGGTGCTTGAATTGTAGTTCCTGCCCCAGCACCGCCACCAGCAGCCTGTTCAACTCCCTTTACTGCTTTCACCATAGTTGCTATAATAGAAGCAGCGGTAAGCGCATATCCAGCGATAGCAAGGGGGTTTGCTGTTTTGGCTATCTTTGCGCCACCAGCAGCAACATCCTTCTTTGCAACAGCAAGGTCTAATGTAGTTTCCGCAAGTTCTTTACTTGCTTTACTTTTCAATACACCAGCATCAATTAGAACTTCCTGAAGTGCAATAGCCTGTTTAACTAAAAGGGCGGCTTTTGCTATTGCTGTTTCATCATCAAAAGACTGTTGAACCATATCCAATGATTCCATAAAATGCCTCTTATCTTCATCTTCTATCTGTTTGTTAAAAAAGGCTATTACTGCTGCTCTTGCTCTTTGCTTCTCAATTTCACTTGCTATACTTTGGTCTATTGATGTTAAATAAAAATCCCTTTCTATTTTCAACATAGCCTTGTTCCTCTCCAATTCACTATTTATTAACTGAACAGAAAAATCTTCAGTCATATCTCTCATTTGCTGATTAGCATTGCTGAATTGTTGGAATGTTATCATAGAGAGACTTCTTACTTTTTCCTCAAACAAACCTAAAGCATTTTCTCCGTTTAACAACTGTGTTATTAGTTTTGTTAATTCATCTCTTGCTTCAGATATTGCTTTTGAATACTCCTCGTTTATTTTGTTTGCTTTAGATTTAGCGATATTATCTCTAATTGTAATCGCTTCTGAACTATTTACCTCCTTACTATATTCTTTTTGTACCTTGCGAGTAGTTTCTATTACTGGAATTATTTTTCCTAATACTTTTCCAAATGTGTTTGTGCCAAGAACAGTTGAGGTAACTTCTTTAACTAAATTATTTAATCCACCAGCTTTTTTTGCTGCAACCGATATAAATTCACTTGTGATTGAATTTGCCTTTTCATCAACCTTATTTAATTCGAGTTTTCTCTTTAATTCTAAATCCTCTATTCTTTGCGTTATTGCTTTTACTTTAGATTCTGTTACAATTAAATTTATCTTTTCCTTCAGCAGGTTATTTGACGCTCTACTTAATTTGTTTGAATTGTCTAAATTAAGAACCTCTATTCCAGTTTCTTTTACAACCTTCTTTAACAGTTTCTCCTTTTGAGCGAGAGATAAATTATTGTCATTAAGTAAACTTTGATATTCTTTTAGTGTGGTTATCTGACCCTCAACCGATGAAGTTGCCTTTAATAATGCGTCTGAAAGTGTGCCTATTTCATCTGAAACAGATTTAAAACTCTTTATTATCTTCGGCAAGAATGTTATTAAAAGTTGTATTGCAACCAAAAACAAACTTTGTATTCTAAATAAACTTTTTAAGGAATCCCTATAACTGCCAGTAGCGTCTTTAGATGCCTTAAATAAGTTGATTAACTGCGACAAGTTGTTCGCAATAGCTGTAAAACCAAAACTCGCATCAGAAGCAAGTCGGCTGGTTTCCATTAAGATTGCGTTGTTCAGACCAGAAGTTGCTCTGTTTTTATCCGTAGCGTTAGCAACCCTTTTTTGGCTTTTTTCTAATTTTCCAAGACTTGACGCTGTCTGATTGATTGTTTTTGATGCAGCCTTATCCTGTACCTGTATCGATATGAGTATCTTTTGTTCAGCCATTACTATATGCTTTAGATTCTTTCACTCGTTTTACTTGCTTCTTTACATCATCCCAATTTCGGCATCCTCTATACATTCCCTTTGCAATATCTACGTTGTGGGAAATGCCATACCAATCAGAAACCTGCAATAAATCTATGAGTTGCTTTATCATAATACGTTCAATAATTCTAATTTAGATTCGCCTGTTTTTAAGTTCGTATCTATTGAATTTATAGTAAACACCTTGTCTCCTATCTGAAACCTGTCGTTTAATCTATAATTAAGTAATATATTACTTGGCAAATGTGCTGTTAGCTTAAATATCCTTTTCTTGGCGTTAAACACATCTTCTATGTATGTTTGATAGAACTTCTTAAATATTGAGTTTGTTGTTCCCCCATAGTTAGTTTTATTCCATTCATCCACCTCATCATCAAAGTTTATTGTAAAATCGGGTGCTACGGAAGATGTTCCATTCTCAACTGTGTTTGATGGTTTCCAATAGCTTGATAATTCTTCGTGAGACACACCATACCAGTTTATACCCTCTCCAGTAGGAAGTCCAGATATTCTAATGCCATAAAATAATGCTGGTGCTGTCAAAACAGAATCATAATTTGCTGTTGGTTGAGGAGTAGCGTCTGGGTCTGGCTTATAGTTATCACCTGCGGAATAACCCCATTGAATATCAGTAAGACCTATTCCAGAGGCATTCTGGTCAATAAGTCTCTCAAATTTAAAGTGTTCAAATGGTAATTCAATCTTATATGGCTTACCCCTGTCGGCTTCTTCGTTTTTATATTCTGCATCACCAAATGTCTCATTAAATGTTTCTTTGTGCTGAATCATCAATAATGTCTTTGGGTCTTTATACTTGAAGTCTATCTCGCTAAAGGGTATTGTTGCGTCTATATCTGTCTCTGTTGAATCAACATATTTAGTTATATCAAATATAGAAGGATTATCATCATAGTAATCATCAAGAGGCAATACCTTTATTTTACCATAATCAGCATCTCCTCTATCATCGATATAGTAGGATGTAAGATTAAACATCTTGAATATGCCTGTAAGAAAATCATATATTTTCATTTTAGGCATCCTTTCTGTTGGTCTTATTTTATTACCAGCACTAATAGTTATTGCGTCTGGGTTGTAATAACCATCGGCTATTACTATTGAACCAAACTTATCATCTTTTCTTTGTCTTATTCTTAAACTTGGTGTTGCTGTAAACCCAGATTCGTATATTATCTTAAACACAAATCCGTAAATTCTTCTTGCTCCTGTTACATAAGAGAAGGTTTTAGTTCCCTGCTGATTATCCGCCTCAACCACGACTTGATTGTTATTTAACGTATCTATAATCTGAATACTATATTCCAAACTTGATGTTGTGGTTATTGTTAAATCTATTAACGCCCTATAAGTCGCAACTATTGCTTCAGTACCAAGAAACTGTTCTACGGTAAGAAGCGCATCTGTTTCTCCGCCATAAGAAGAAAAATTTGGTATTATGTTTTTCACTTGAAAATCAGCAAAGGTGTCTCCAGATGAATGTGTAAAGTTATTAAGGTATTCTTCTATCTGGTCTCCACCACCTAAAAATCCCTTTTCCTTACTCAACCACATATATAAACCTCTGTTCGTAGTTGTTCCATCTCCAGAAAATGCCTCTGAACCAAAGAAGTCTCTTGTAAATTCTATATCATATTTTTCCTCTATCGCCTCTATCATATAGATTAACCTCAATGCTGGCTTTAAATCCTCAAACTGAAGTGCCACATCCCTGTTGTGAGTATTACCGCCAGAGCCGAAAAAAGCCAAATCTCCATCTATTGTGTCTGACGAGTGGCTTGTGTCGGAATTGAAATAAAGTCTCTTTGTGTGCGTTATAAGCGGTACGATAATTGGGTCGTATTTGACCACACTATCTACCGTTACATTTGAATTGCTTGTGAATTTTGTTTTAGTTGCTGCGCTTGTGTAATCATACAGAAAATGGTCATCAAGCCAAGTTAGCGAGTCTAATTCGTCATCGCCAAGTAAATCCTTTAGAGTAACGGTGTTTCCGAAGAATGTAACATTGTAAGCGTATGGCTTGTTATCCTTCATCTTAACGCTATTGAGAAGTATCTTGCCATCCCTAAATGGAATATGGTTTATCTCAAGCTGGGCATCTACTTTCTTCCTTGCATCAAACGCATCGTCTGAAGATATGAAATAGTTGTAGAAGTGCTTAAATATCTTGTTATTCTTCTTTGAAGCAGGTAGTGTGAAGGATTGAGAAAAGTCTGTAAACACTTTAGATATATCTCGTATATCTTGTATTTTAGACGTTACAGAGATTGTCTCATCCTCAAACAATTCCACAAGCTGAAATACTCCGTCTGAATCCTTAATATAAAGCGATACCTTATTCATTATCGAATGTTATTTATTTTATCAAATGCCATATCAAATTCAATAACATATTGAACTAACTTGTCGTTCACTCTATTTTTATATATTAAACTCTGCGTCTTTGGCACAACAGGATATACTTGTTCGTCTTTAGTAGACATCATCCATACCTGCTCACTTAACATAAGTTGTTTGATTACCTCGTTGTATTCTTCAGACAAAAATCCTGTGTTTAGCGTAATACTTTCTTTTCCAAGTTTATTATACTGCGTATATTGATGCTTGTTTGTGTAGTATTTATGACCCCTTCCTGTGGTAAGGTCAGTAGCGATAATGTTATTATTAAATGTATTAGCCTTGTATGTTTCGCCTGTTACATTGATACTCTGTGTTGATTTAGCACTAAAAAACAAATCCTGTAATACTCCAAACTTGTTTACGAATACAATCTTGTATGGCTCGTATTTACTGCAAGGTTCTGTAATGATTTTTAGTATATCGGTTTTATCGCCATCGCTTACCCATATTTCATCTACTTCGCCTACGTTTTCAGAACCAAAATAATCTTCTAAACAAGGCGTTGTTTCTATCTCCCCACCATCTAACTTTACTCTTTGCTCAAAGGTATCGGCATCATTAAAGCCAACATTGAAGTAAACGACCTGCTCATCACTTTCATCAGAAGGTGTGAATGTTTGCGATTTAATAGTTTCTCCATTTAATCTAAAAACCGCAGATACCGCTTTGTCTGTCGAAATAGGTACTCTCACATTGTGGTCATCTAACCTATAAATAATGTTATTACTTTGTAGGTACGCTTGGTCTAATTGTGGGTTTCTGCCATCTTCAAAATAACCGTACCCATCATAAGCAATATAATCGTCAGTTTTATATTTGATACCTACTGTATACGCTTGTCCTGTTGTTGTAAATATATTATCCTCTAAAGTTAGTACAGTAGATGTTACGTTTGTTATTTTTGATACATTTTTTGTTACCTCGTTTCTCGCATATCTATTTAAAAGTGCGGGACTAAAACTTGCGCCACTATCTATGAGTTGATTAGTGCCAGTTGATGTTACGTTTCCTGTGTCTGTGTAATTATCAAAGAAAAGCTGTTCTACCGTTACCCACTTATTGTAATTGGTGTAAAAATTGTTAGAACTATCGTCTCTGTAAGTACCATCAAATACTACATCCAAATAATCCCTTACCAATTCTGAAATCTCAAAGTCAATACCTTTAACTGGAGTGCCACCCAAATAATACTGTGTCGTTGTACTTTTTGTTAATTTATATTTAACACTTCCTTTGTCTGTGTTCTTTGTTCCTGAATATACATACAGATTTAATTCTGCTTGAGTGAGTTGATTGTTAAATTCTGCAAATGTATAGAATGGACTTCTTACGTTTATTTTTTCTGCCATTTGTTATTACTTTAAAACCCAAGCGTCTCCTTGCTTTGTGTAACCGACACTTGTTAATATATCATCTAATTTTTCTGTTACATCACTTTTTAGCGGAGGTAGCATACCTTCCACTATATTATCAAATGCCCTCTGAACAACTTCGCCTATATAATTAGCTGGTGCAATACCTCGCAGGGATATAGCCTCTCCAATCTTGTATGCGACCTTTGCGATATTGCTTTCGTTTCGTGGAAGTGTATTCCCCTGAAAATCCTTTAGCGTTACTGGCTTCTGTCTAATCCAATCCTTTATAGCATCTACATTAGGACTAAATGGTGCTGTACCCTCGTCTACGCCTTGAAGGTAAGAGTTACCGTAGAGGTTTATATCAAGACCACCGTTCTCTACCCTAACCTCAAGAGAATTACCACCAGCACCACTCGATTCAACAGGGGCATTTATATTTCCAGTTCTCGGTCTTGACTTCTGATATGACTCAAGGAAATACTTAATCAGCTTCGTCTCTGCGAATGATTTTATATATGCCTCTGTATTTTTGAATCTAATCTCCATTAGCAAACGCTTATCTCGTTGTTAGGTATCGTTATCGTTAAGTTTAATGCCCAGCCACACAATAAGTTTTCAAATCTATCCTCAAACATAGTGGCAGTTGCATCGGTATCTAAAATGTAGTCATCGGCATTAAGACTACCTCTTACGCTATATCTTAATTCTTGTTGCAGCTTGTTTATCACCCCAAGTTGTGTGTTTAGTACATCGTGCTTGTTATCCAATCCCTTGTATGGTGTGGAGGTTGCTGCAAATTTATCTTCCTTGCTTTCGTCAACAATATCCATAGCGATTACCTGCATAGAGAATGTTACGGTATGTTCAGCAAACGTAGCGTCTTGTATGTTTATATGTGCCAGAGGAAATATGCTTTGCTTTGCCAAATCAACATCCATAATGTTGCCGAATGTAACGGTATTCACAAAGTCGCTTGAATTTAACTCTGCATATATTTTATCTATTAAATCGTAAAACTCTTTCATCGCTTGTATGCTTTCTTAATCATTGACGCTTCTAATTCATTCTTTTCTTTCTCAAAGGTTAGGAAGTTGAGGCATTGGAATATCGGAAGGTTGGTAACTTCGTTGAACTTGAGAATATCTCCTCCAGCGAGTGCATAGATTGATTGATACCACCCCCACTTTGAGCCAAAGTTTGCTTGAGCAGATAAGTCTGTTCCTCCGTCAGATTTTTCTGTATATAACTCGGTATAGCTTTCAACAACTCCATCCCTAAATCGTAAAAAAAAACCATAGCACTCATTACGACATCTAATGGCATCTCTCTCATAAGTTCGGAGACTTGTTCGCTGGGTTCGTATGGTGCGATAGTGTATTTATCTTTACTCTTAAAGTTTACTGGTCTATATAGCGCAGCCATCGCTTTGTGCATCATCTGCCAATCAGAGATGTTATCTTCTACGTCTATATATGCCCCAAGAGAAATCGTTTCTAAAGATGGCTCAAATCCCATATCTACGCCAAGTAAGTCAAACCTGCGTATCAGACTTGGTTTTTCTTCAAATGCCTTGCTGATAATTCCTAATACCTTCTCGGCATCTTTCGCAGGAATGTGTAGAACGTCTTTAAGAGAAATGTTGCAGAATATCTCAATGGTCTTTAATGCCAAGAAATCATCTGCGCCCTCGTTCTCCTCAAGTATTCTAACGTAGCGTTGATACTGCCCAAGTGTGATGTTTGATAAGGCAGTTGGAACAGCCAACTCTATTTGTATTTCCTTCATATCTAAATAATAATTGATTTGTTAAGTGTATCTTTTGAATTGCGTAGCAGTTTAAAGTTTTCAATAGATGCTTTGCATTCTTTTGATTGTGCATCTGCCCGTATGGCACATATATATAATATATATCTTAATGATACCTAATATGTATAATATCTTAATATGCAATTTAAGAAGGTTATGATTCAGAATGTATCTTAATCTGAAGCACTTTAAAGAAAATATATAATATGTTTCGTATAGAAACATGAGTAACCAGTTATGATTCATAACCTACTTTTTGTAAATGTTTGTCGTAATAGTGGAGGTAAATATCCCATAACTTTTCTGTTAATTCCTCCTTTTTGTACGTTTGAGGCGATTTAAGCGTTTTTAAGCCATTTTCTATGACAATATGATACTCACTACCACTTGGTACTGGAAATGCCCTTAAATAGCTTCTAAATGCCCAAGAAATAGCTTTTAGTGCTTTCTTGTTGTCTTTTAAGTAGGCTGGAATATGTTTTATCTTTCTTTTTGGCATAATATACCCTATTGAATTTACAATGCTAATATACGCAATACCTATTGAATTCACAAGTGGCAGTTGGAAATGATGGTTTGTGTAGAGAGTGGAGTAATTATAGTATATATATATAAATATGGCAAAGTACCTATATTTTACCTATTTTTTAACGTATTGACAAAAAAAAATACCCTATATTTTTGATACAGGGTATTAAATTTTGTTGTGTTAAATTTACACGTAATAGTAGTTACTACTTTCCATGTCTTTTCGGAGTTCGTCAATCTGCTTTTTTACGCTATCTTTTGAATTGTGTACTGCATTTATGTGGTAGTCTGTTCGATAATCGTATGCAGAATATTTTTTATTATGTGCATTCAGGTAGATGATAAAACCTTTGTATTCCATACTTTTTATACTTTTGTCAATCTTACTACCTTGTTTTTCTGTTACTTGCATGATATTATATTTTTATGTTCGTTTAAATTAACTATATATATTATTCAATTTTTTTACCTGATTGATTAATTTTAGTACATTATTTTTTATT
>Ga0099849_1001149_pt1 | contig 12358 bp, 13 predicted proteins | sample CB_VirMetaG_4_FD_78177 | JGI IMG/M metagenome (GOLD analysis project Ga0099849, IMG submission 78177) | Freshwater to marine saline gradient viral communities from Chesapeake Bay - CB_1508_1M Viral MetaG | ecosystem: Environmental > Aquatic > Marine > Coastal | place: USA: Chesapeake Bay... | reverse complement strand
ATAATAAAACATTGTGTAGATTATATAGTAAGAAAGTGCCTGCTGTCAAGCACTTTCTCAATAATTTCAGTTATTTATATGACTTAGAATGAAACTTTTTCATTCGATTCTTCGTCAGTTTCAATTTCAATATCAGCATCGACTTTTGTGTAAAGGTCACGGAAAGACTGCTTAGTATCCTCATCGAAACGATTGATACACATTCCAATCGCAGTCATTTTATCATTAAAAATGCTGTATGCTTTTGCAATGTGAACTAGACGGCGAGTTGAAATAATCTCATCGACACCACCATCATAGAATGTCTTACGAATGATATCTGCCCAATCGACCAGTTTCTCAACAAACTCAGTATCTTTGATTTGAAGGTCATCGAAAACTTTACCAATAATCTTCTTTTCAATAACAACTGAAGGATATTCCTGTTCGATAGTGATAGGAAAACGCTCAAGAAACGCTTCGTTCATCACATTAGTACCGATAAACCGACCATCATCACTACCCTTACCCTTGGTATTAGCGGTAGCAATGATAGTAAAGCCAGGAGCAGGCTTGACATATTCACCAGTCTTTTTGATGAAATAGCCTTTGCCTTCTAGAATGGACTGCAAGCACATGACCTTTGCTGGATTAGCCAGATCAAGTTCATCAAGCAGTGCTACGGCGCCACGCTCCATGGCTTTGATGATTGGACCTTTGAAGAACTTGGTATCACCATCGATCAGACGGAAACCACCGATTAGATCATCTTCATCAGTCTCAACAGTAAAGTTGATACGAATGACTTCACGCTTCGTTTGGGCACAAGCCTGTTCGATACCGAATGTCTTACCGTTACCAGAAAGACCAGTGACATAAACAGGATAGAACATCTTAGAATCAACAATCTGCTTAATCTTTTTGAACTCACCAAAAGGAACGAACAGTGGGTCTTTCTCTGGAACAAGATTTTCAGTGAAAGATTCTGTAGTCACATTCATATCTTTTACAATCACATTTGGCTGAAGAGCAACCTCGGCTTCAGGCTTTGATGTCTCAGCAGTGTTTTGTAAACCACCAATCGGTAGACGATACACACCACGACTAATGCGATACTTATCACCACGGATTAACCAGATCGGCTTTTTGAAACCTTCTGTTTTCATCAAGTCGAGAATCTGTTGACGGCTGACAGTGCTACCGTATTTCGCTGAGGCTGCCATTACGAAAGCCATCTGATTTTCTGTTAGTGTTTTCATGTTTAAACTCCTCTCTCACGAATCACTTACAAGATCATAATATCAAAACTAGAGTCTTATGTCAAGCCACATAATCAATAAATTTTGAAAGCATTATTCGACTACCTTTACGGCTACCATTGGCTTTCTTGAATGCTTGACGAATCATTGCTTTGCTTGCGTCTTCAGCAACTTCGATAGCACCATTTGAAGTAGCGAGATACCGGCCTCCAAGGATACCAAAGTAAGCACTATACCCATAGTCAGGAATAAGACAGAACTTGTCCTTTTTCAGATTTTCCCACAACTGCTCTCGCTGATAATAATCACCAGAAGGAATCTCAGAAATCGCCGAAGGCTTTCGGGCTGGCAAAATGTGGAAACCAATCGCATTTGAACTAGTCACTTCACGAAAGATTCTCAGCAGTTGTGGAGTAGCAAGTTCATCATTATTGAAACGAAAACGCTTCTTACTGACAGGATCATTGATGTAGCATATGGTTTTATCTGACGCCACATAGTTTTTGAAGTTTAGATTGTTGTGATGAATATATTCACTGCCGTCCCAGTCTTTGTTAGTTGCGACAAACTTAATATTGTTACTTGAACCATCAGTCAAAAAGACTGTGTTTACAACATCAAGACGGTTCTTATTTTTGAACTCCTTATACAGAACTATAGAAGAAACAATCGCTTCATTCAGAGGCGTGCCACCGAGATAAAGTGGCGATGGAGTGCGATAGAAACCATGCCGCATTTGACGATAGTTTTCAAAAAAGTTGCTGATGGAGAGCATCGCTTTAGCCATTTTTTGAAAATCAGAACGACTCATCTTGTTTGTAAAGAACTGTAGCAGTCGAAACTCACTTTGATAGCAGATATCATCTAGACCAAAAATTTCATCTGTTTTGAAATTCTTATGATTTTTGAAGTTGACATATCGATCACTGAAAGCATAAACCTCGAAAGGAATGTTTACTTGCTTACAGAACATTACAAGATTCAACAACTGATCAACAGTGTTTTTCAACTGATTTGCCATTGAACCAGACCAATCAACAAACATCAGAAGACCGTGGTCTTTACCTTCAGGCAGAACAGTCACCTTCTTGAAAATATCCTCACTGAACTTGTAGTTGTTCATTTTCAGTGTATCGATAACACCAGTCTTTGAGGTAGAGGCTCGCTTGTATTCAGCCGCCTTCTTCTTCATCTCAAACTCTTTGACAAGATAGTTGATTGTCTTTTTGTTGTCTCGCATAAAGACATCAAGCAACTCTTCACCAATCTCAATACACTTCTGATGATCACCATCAAACAAAGAAAGAATTTCTTTGTAATCAACAACTCGATCAGTTGTGATTTTGTGATTATCAACAGGAAGTTTCAGATTATAGTATAACTTGTCAGCATCAGAAGAAAACTCATTGTTGATATTTTGCTGAAGAGCCTTGTCAGTGTAAGATTCAGGTCCTGTTTCACCACCTTGTTTACCAGAAGATTGTTGCTCAATCTGCTCTTCAGACCCATCTAGATCGTCTTCTGAAGAGCCAGTAGGCGTCTTCTCTTCTTCATCTGTAGTTTCTTCTTTACCTTCTTCTTGACTGAAAGAATCATCACCGTCTTCATCACCGTCTTCATCACCGAACTCTTCAGCGAGAGCAATCATTTGCTCTTGTTCAAGTTCTTGTTCTTCTTTTGCTTTACCATAAAGACGAGTAGCAATGTCAAAAACCTCATCAAAGGTTTCAGCATTTTCAATCTCAGTGACCCATGCTTTCTCTTCGGCATCAAAGACAACACCAGCAGAATGACCGCACTTGAAGAAAACATTCAAGCGATCAATCAGTTTGAAAGAGTTGACAGTCTCTTTGTCTTTACCAAAGAAACCATCAGCAAGTAGTTTTTTATAAGACTGAATGAAAGACTTACGCAAGCCTGGATAACGCCGCTGGATCATTTTCTCAATACGAGCATCTTCTACAACATTGAGAAAAGACTGAAAGCCTTGACCGCCTTCTTTTGCTTTTTCCATCCATTCATCAGCAGGAGTGTAAAGAGCGTGAGCAACCTCATGACCTACGAGATGATCATAAGTGTAGTTTTCCATACCATCCCAAAGAGGGAGAGTAAGGATACGATCTTCTACATTGAATGAAGCAGTCTGCACATTCTCATGAACTACCGTAAGATTCTCGGTAGCAAGCAGACGAGCAAGGACTTCTTTAGACTGAATATTTACCATAACGAATCACCTCTCTCAATACTTGACCATCCTACTTAATTATCAACTCGGTGTCAAGAACTTTTTTTGATAGTTGAATATGAACGACTATCACCATTGACCTTTGTTTTTACTGAGTGACAGTTTTTACAAATCGTCTGAATATTTTCAGGAACATTATTGTAGTGATCACCATCAATGTGATCTAAGTCTAACTGACATGAATCAATTATTGTTGCTGTGCAGTCAAAACCAAATCGACCATCCACATTTTCACAGTAGGTCTTCTTGATAGGCTCTACACCCTCGGCATAAGTGCCTCGACCTCCAACTGCTTGGTGACAACGACCGCAATATGGTCGCCAAATTGGAAGACCTGTAGATGTTTTACCAGAGCAGTGAACTGGTTTATTACAACCAATATTCACACAAACTGGACGGCGATCATATGCCTCTTTCACTGAACACATAATGAAATCCTCTCTTTCTGCGAATCACTATAGACCTTTATAGCACAAAGAGAGGAGAATGGCAACACCTATTTTAAATTATTGTCGATATCTACAACTTTTCTTCCAAGAGCAAGATTGTCTGACTTTTCCTGAATGACAATGTTGTCTAAATTTGCATCACCACCATCAGCGGCTGGCACGATGTGACCACCATGGTACACATTTCCATTGTGAAGTTTAGATAGATCAATATCTTTACCTTCAGGTGTTTTAAGATCATCTCTGATAGCCGCAATAAATTTTGTCGTTTTTGAGGCTGTTCTAGACCTTGCCTTTGGTCGAAAATATTCGCTCATATCCATATTCTGTCTGAACAAATAATTGCGAAAGATATTGTTTTGTGCCTGTCGGCCGCCGATCATGGTATAGAAAGATTTCGGATCTGATTTTTTGGAAATCTTGTATAAGGTCTCATCACTCAACAATTTTGCTGATGTGTTAATAAAATCTGTAATAAAGTCAGACTTTTTCTCTTCAATGAGTTCTTTTCTCTCTTCACGATTTTGAATGTAAAGAACAAAAAGATCAAACAACATATTACGATTTGATAATGAGTTCAACCTTGAATCGCTGAAAATCTTCATAAATGATTCAAAAGTGTTTTTGAATGATTTTGCTCCTTGATCTGCACTAGAATCTACTCTATACATTTTCTTCAAAGATTGTGGAGTAATAGCTTTCTCCAATCCCTCAAAATAATAGAAAGCACAGCCGGCAATAAAATCATCAATTTGACGGCGATTAACTTCATTAAGTTTGAACCAATCTACATTCTTATTATAGTAAATGGGTTTGTACTTTAATGCCAAATCTCTGATTACCGATGCAATATTTGATGTTGATGCATTTCTCTTCTCCGGATCATTCAATGGCTTACCATCATTTACTCGCGAAAAAAGTTCAGACAACTCTTCTCTCGACACATCTGTGTAAGTCTCAACATTTATTTCACTTTCGAGAAATATTTCTTGCAATAATACCGGCAACTCTGAAAACTTACTTTCATCAATCTTGTAGAACTGAAAATCGTCTCGAAATTGCATTTTTTCCGTGTAATATTCACCATCAATAAAACTCACAGAGTTTTTTATGCGATTATTACCATCAATGATAAGTTTCTTTACACCAGCATCATACCACTTCTGAAAGTATTCAATATCCTGTCGTAAACTATTCTCTATGGCATAGTTGAGACATTCTTCAATATCTACAAGAAGAATTGCACTGGGATTCATGTTTGTGAAAATTGATGTTGGCCAACTAGAAATGTTTTCTTTCGACCAGCGAGTAAACTCATTAGCTTGAAACGCCAAATCGGTTTCAATTTCACCAGACTTATACATATCGTATAATTCTTGTATAGGTATTTTTTTCGTGTATGAAGTTAATTTTCGCATTACTGACATGATTTTCTCCTCTCAACACTCATTGCGAATCATCATGTGGTCTTTATACACTATCTGCCTACTTGTGTCAAGTACTTTTCTTTAGTTTCTTCCCAAGTCATTTTATAAAGATCATCATAGAATAGGGTTTCAGAGGAAACACGGTCGTTTTTAATGAGAGAGGAGATTCGCTTCCGTGCATACTTGTCTTTCCATAGACCAACAAGGTAGTCTGTGCTGGTATCAAAAGATTTTTCAAGTTTGTCCTCTGAAATTTCGCCACGCAAGAACTCACAGGTATTTGTGTAGAGAGGTGAATAGTAGATACCTCTCTGATGTGCCGACTTGATTAAGTCTTTATCAATACCAAGTTGTGAGTATGCGAATGTGAATGAACGGTTTCGATGGTCACGCTTATATGGCTGACCAGTTGGCTTTGAAGCCGCATACCATTCAAAATACTTACGAGTGTAATTTATCTTGAGCCATTCACGAATCATATAGACTGTCGATTTGGTCGCTTCATATGAAACAGAACCAGACGAATAGCCCATCTTCTTCCAATGCTTCAGATTATCATACTGAGATAGACCACCGGCTTTATCTTTACCATACAATGATGTAGTTGTTACTGAGACTAGCGTATCACCATACTCTCGCTTCCAGGTGTCTTGGACAGTATCGGACAAGCATAGGAGAGCCAATAGTTTGCCGCCGACATAGTTGAAACCTAGTGGCTGTAAAGGCACGATTGTAGAACCAATCGCAGAATAATTTATCATACCGCCTTGAGTTTTCTTTTCTCTAGACCAGCCAATATAGTTGTCTCTAGGTGTCAGGTCGAGAAAGTCTGATGAAATACAGATGACACCTAGAAACTTATCAGTCACTTCATCTTTGACAATAAAGTTCATGTTGCGACCGATGTTGTTATTGTTCTTCATGGTTGAAGAGAAAACACGGATAGCATTCCACATACCAGCAAGTTCACTGTCTTTGTTACAATGAACTAATACTGGTTTGAGATTTTGATAGTCATCAATGCTTTCAGGAACCCAGATATTGTTCTTTACATTACGAATGTATCTTGCTTGATCATCATCTTTTAACATAATCTGAGGACCTTCAAAGAGGGTATTGACCATCTCAGCAGGATACTTTTCTTGAACTTCGCACCACTTTTGATAGAGAGTATACTCAGCAACAGTCATCTTGTTTACCACAGAAAGGTCTGCAATAAGTTTTTCTCTCAATTCATCTGTGACAATATTCTTGAATGATTCGGCAGGGTTTTGTTCTTTCCAAATCTTCCACTGATCTTCAATATCTAGTTTTGCGTAGTCAGACTTTTTCACTTCAATCCCATGTTCTTTCTAATCGCAGTAGCAGAGATATTCTCTACCTTTTCATCAAAATGTTCCTGTTCAATTGCATAACCCACTTTGCGACCATAAGTGATGTTTACAATATTTGGAACGAGTATAATAACATACTCTTTACCGTGTGTAAAGCCTTTTTCACTTAAACCCTTAATAATATTTCGTTTTACTGTTTCAAAGTCAAAAGGGTTACTGTCATCCCATCCTTGCACATCACGCACCTGAATACAGACCTGACCTGTCTTCTCATAACATCGCTTGAACAGTTCAAAGTGTCCATCGTGCCATGGTTGCCATCTACCCAACATCTGAACAGTTTCTTTACGCCAGTCAAAAGGTTGTAGGGCTTTTGCTACCATATCTGATTGTGCATCCGAATCAAACTTATCAAAATGATAGTCTGTAGTAATTACTCCCATGTCATTAATAGGGTAATCAAACATCTTGTTTGTATCTTCATAGCGTCCTTCTTCGATTGTATCCATAAAAACAGATACATCTGGCATAACGATATGACGATACTCAACTTTTGGACAGACAAAATCTAGAATAGCCCACTGCTTATCAGATTCAGCACCAAGCACCCTCATTCTTTCTGCTTGACGCATACGACCTTCTTCGCTGAAATCCCAATCGTTAAATCTTTTACGAACTTCATCAGCATTGAAATGCTCACAGTCAACTAGTTTCTGTCGTAATTTATTTGCAAAGGTGGTCTTACCAGAGCCAGGCAAACCCATTACAAGAATTGTTTTAGCCATGATATGTCACCTCATCTAAATTCTTTTCAGCATTTTCAATTTCATCTAAACGACTTTTCATATAAGCGATTGCTGTATGAATGTGTCCAGTATCGTGTGGCTGAAGTCTACTCTCTGCTATTTTAATCTCATTGTTTAGAATTGCTTTTACATCATCTACATCTACATATGTCATGCTACCAACCTATTTTTCTTTCTCAGTTTATCTAGTTTTGCTTTCTGTTTCTTTGCTTGTTCTAAATGATATCTATTCGCTCTATTGGTGAATAGAATACCATTACAGTGATCGACTTCGTGTTGAAAGATTCTAGAAGTCATACCACCAAACTTGATTGTATCAGTGATATTATCTTGTGTTGTATACCTTACACGAATCCAATCATATCTTTTTACTTTAACATAAAGACCTGGAAATGTCAAGCACCCTTCTTCTTGTGTTGTGATTTCTTCAGAATGATTCACAATACGAGGATTGAAGATACCAACAATATTGTCAGGATCATGATAGTTTCCCATCACAAAGACATTCAGAGGAATGCCAACTTGAACTGCTGATAGACCTACACCCTTATGTTCGATCATGGTATCTTTCAGATTCGTGAATAACTCATCAGCATCCATCGTATCAAAATCAAACTTCTCAGTCTTCTGTGTAAGAATAGGATCAAACCTATCTACTAAATCAAGAATCATTCTGTTCTCCCATAAAATACTTGATTGTATGCTTTGATTGGTAAGAAGTGATACCAGCAACAGTTATCTTTACCAACACTCTTGCTATCTGGTATCCATTTCACTCTACCAACACTTACTATTTTGTTTACATAAGGTATATAAGGTGCTGACTGTTTTGTATGCATCCAGTCAGCATCAAACAATAGCCAAGTTCCTTTACCCAATGAAATGAAATGTTCGATCATGGGATGAAGTATTTTACGATTCCAAGGTGGATTTGTGATGATCTTATGAGATTCAAATGTCTCTTCATAACCCAAATCTTTGAAGTCGTTTTTGAATATACCTTTTCTCTGCGGTTCGATATCACTTGCCCACATACAAATGTGGCCATGATCTTCTAGAATATCTATGAGTTGACCATCACCAGCACAAGGTTCTGTAAAAGGACAGTTTTCAGGAAGATGAGGCAACAGAGGTAGAACAGCCGCTTCTGGTGTTGGATAGAAGTCTCGTTCTACCCTTTCAAAATCACTACGCTTTCCCATTACGCCGCTATCCTACTAAAGTTTTTCACTTTCTCAAACCGTATCTGATTACGAAACTTCTCTGATAGAACATCACCCTTATGTGAGATGACAAATACATTAGTCTCACCACCCAACTGATGAATGAGTTTCAAGAACTCATCGCAACCAGCAGTATCAAGTGAAGCATCAAAGACTTCATCCAAGATGAGTAGGTTAGTGTTAGTAGAGTTCTTGAGTTTAGCAATCGCACGCCATGTGAATAGTAATGCGAGATCGATTCGCATCTTTTCCCCTTCAGAGAATGAAGCATAAGAAAACTCGTCACGATGCCTACTCTTAATAATCTCATTGAACTCCTCATCTAACTCAAATGCAACAAAGAAATCTAGTGCGGCGAGATACTTGTTAATCAGTTTGTTCATAATCGGAACATACTGTCGAATGATTTTGGTTTTGATACCACCATCCTTCAGCATATCAGAAGCAACACCAAATAATTCTCTGTCGTTGATTAGTTCTTCTTTCTTCTCAGAGAATGTCTGATTTTCTCTCTGTAATGTTTCAAGAGTATCTTTTGCCTTAGTGTCGTCAGCATTTGCGCTTTGTATTCGCTGAATTTCTCCTTGGTTCTTGGAAACGGACTTCTCCAACGATTTAATTGTTGATTGATTTGTTGAAACATTAGACTGCAAAACACCGACCTCTTGCTGAGTAGTTTGTATCTCAGTAAGTCTTTCCTGTAGCGTTTTGTATTCTTCTTCCAGTTCTTGTATACCACCTTTGACTTTTTCGATAATCTGATTTGTGTCGTCAATAACCTTGCTCTTAATAGAATCTTCAATCTCCTGTGAACAGGTAGGGCATTCATCATTTCTTTCAAAGAAGTCAATTCGTTTGTGCGCTTTGTCATGTTTGCTCCTTAACTTGTTAATCAAGTCAAACACCTTACCACTCTTCAGTGTGATAGAATCAGAATCTTTTACTTTCTCAAGTAGCAGTTCTGTCTTTGTAATCATACAAGCATTATTAGATGTAAGAGACTGTATCTCTTTCTCTGATTCATCAATCATATTCTGAAAAGTAGCAATAGTGTCATCGCTCTTTTCTTTCAGTTTACGAATGTAGTCTTTTTGTGTTTCGATTTTACTCTCAACCAACTGCATCTGATATTCAATCTCACGAATATCTTCTTTGTTATTTGCAATACGATCCTTGAGCAACTTACCCATAGAGGAGAAGATGCTGATATCTAGCAAGTCTTCAATAACCTCTCTACGATTAGCCGCTGTCAACTGCATGAAAGGAACGAATGTAGATGCACCTAGCACAACGATTTGTGTGAAAGATTTGTAGTTGAGTTTGAGAATAGTCTCTTCAAGTTGCTTCTGATAGTCTCTAGTAGAACCTGGCTGGTTCAATAGATTACCATTCTGATAGATTTCAAACTTAGCAGGCTTCATACCACGAATGATACGATACTCTTGCTTACCAATACTAAACTCAACCTCTACCATCAAGTCTCGTTGATTGATAGTATTGAGCAACTGTGGTTTTGAAATCTTACGAAAAGGTTTATTGAACAGAACAAAACACAGCGCATCAAGAATGGTAGACTTACCAGCACCATTCTCACCTACGATGATTGTGTTTGGTGAACGATTGAGTTGTATCTCAGTGTTCACATTACCTGTTGATAAAAAGTTTTTCCATTTAATCGTCTTGAAATAAATCATACTGTGGTTCGCCAGTCCTTACATCATGTCTAGTAATTTCATCATGATAATGTCCACAGTGAGGACAATACATCTTTTTTGGTTTGTAGTTCTCATGACTTGCAACACTCCACCAGCCTTTACACTCGCTACAAGTGAAATGATGCAAATACTCAATGGTAGATTTCATCATCTATACTTCCATATACAGTGCTTCATTATAGAGACTTCGCATCAGATTGTCAAGCCTTTTCTTCGATACATTTGTCTCCATGTTCTCTATATACTTAGATAGAATGGTGACAGTATCTTCTGCTTCGTTGACAATATCCTCATCATCTTCTAGGTTCAGATTCAAATGATCATCGACAATCTGAATATTGACAGGATTTGCTTGATACAGTTTGTCCATGAACTGATCAAACCAATATGGATTTTCTTTTGACTGTGTGACAACTTTCACATATGATCCTTCAAAACCAGAGAAGTCTTTCTCTAGAATATCAGACGCTTCTTTACCAGTATCGTCATAGAAGACTTTATTGAACATACGATATGGATTACGAACAAACTCAAGTTCTCTTGTATCTGTATCAAAGATGTGAAAACCTTTTGGGTCTTGATAGTCTGACCATGTAAGTTCATATGGACAACCAAGATAGTGAATATTCTTTGTGACAGACTTTGTGTGAAAGTGACCTGATGCTACCAGATCAAACTTGTCAAAGTCTGCGATATCCATACCATGCTCATTTGTCATACCACGCATCATCAGACAACCAGCAATCTCTAGATGTCCAAATAGAACTTGTGCTGGTGTATCTTTCATATGCTGAATCGCTTGTGCGTAGTTAGCATTGTTGATCCAAGGCATCAAACAAATATCAGTGCCATCAAACTTTACAGTAGCAGGCTCCCAATATGACTTCACTTCATGCTTATCGAATAGTTCACGCATAGAGTTGATGTCATTTGTGTTCTTGTAGGGAACATCATGATTACCAATGATCACATGAAGATCAATACCCTTGTCTACAATCCTATTAAGGAAAGTATCCTTGAGATGGCGTAGAGTAACAAAGTTGATATACTTGCGCCTATCCACGATATCTCCGAGATGGATGATCGTGTCAATCCTGTTTTCTTCCAGATAGGGAAAGAAAATATTATCGTAAAACTTAGCCATGTAGTCAAGAAAATGATTAGCATCGTTTCTTACACCCCAATGTGTATCCCCAATCAGCGCAATTTTCATTCTGTTTCCTCACCAATAAATCTATCAAGTCCTGTGCGATTCTTTTTACGCTTGCGTCTTTTATTTTCTTCAAAGTCTGTGATGAAGTTGCTCATATACTCTTGAGACCATTCGCTATGTTTTACACCATCATCATAATGTGACATGATATCGTTCTCTTGAACATCAGCAGTTTCACCAAAGATGTTAGCATTCTCTGTTGCTTTGTATTTGGTATAGAGATATCTTTTCTCTTTCTGAATACGGCGCAGAAAAGCATAGTAGATAATCTGTGTAAAATATGCGAAAGGATTGTTAGATTTTTCTGGATTGAAGTTATCAATATATTGAAGACAGTTTTCAATACCGTCTGAAATCATCTCTTCTCTGAATGTATAGTTGACAAAGTTTGGTTTGTAAGATAAATGAGTAGCAATCTTCATAATACAATCACCAATATAAAACGGAACTCTAGGTCTGCTCTTACCCTCTTTCTCTGCTTCTATAACAGATTCTCTAAACTTGATCATCTCTTGTAGAAACTTCTTGTTGTCAACATAGTTGTGCTTTTGTCTTTTTGCCATAATAAACCTTTAGTGAAATACTGTATTGCTTGTCAGTCCAGCGAGTGCTGAATAAGTTTTTCTTCTGTTGATTATATCTTCTCTGTCTTCGCCTTTACCTTTTGCGTGTTTCAACGCTTTCATATAAAATTCTTCCATATCTTCT
>Ga0099849_1001148_pt1 | contig 12359 bp, 13 predicted proteins | sample CB_VirMetaG_4_FD_78177 | JGI IMG/M metagenome (GOLD analysis project Ga0099849, IMG submission 78177) | Freshwater to marine saline gradient viral communities from Chesapeake Bay - CB_1508_1M Viral MetaG | ecosystem: Environmental > Aquatic > Marine > Coastal | place: USA: Chesapeake Bay... | reverse complement strand
AGATCCTGTATCTGAGTATAATACTATGCTTTGGAATTCAGGTATTGAAGCTAATAAAGATCTAGTTAGAAAATATAAAAGAAGGCTTTCTTTTTATTCTAATATCTATATCGTTAAAGACCCTACTAGACCTGAAAATGAAGGTAAAGTATTCCTCTACAAATATGGTAAAAAGATCTTTGAGAAATTAAATGATCTTATGAATCCACAATTTGAAGATGAAAAACCTGTTAACCCGTTTGACCTTTGGGCTGGAGCTGACTTCAAGCTTAAAATACGTAATGTAGAAGGTTACAGGAATTATGATAAGTCGGAATTTGATAGTCCAGCACCGCTAAGCGATGATGACAGCTTACTTGAAAACGTTTGGAAATCAGAGTATGCTCTTAATGAGTTTACTACTGCTGAAAACTTCAAGTCATATGATGAATTAAAGACTAAGCTCTATAGAGTTTTGGCTTTAGGTGAAACAGCTGGAACTGTTGCATCAGCACCTCAACCTCAACCTGAGGCAGTTGCACCATCAATTCCTACTACGTCAGCTGACGAAGATGTTCCTCTTTCTTCTGATTCTGATGATGACGACACAATGTCGTTTTTTCAAAAATTAGCTGAATAGCTAATTCTCTTCTGGGGGCGGTATCATGCTGCCCCATTTTTTTGTTTGAGCGCCTATAGCTCAATTGGATAGAGCAACAGCCTTCTAAGCTGTAGGTTCCAGGTTCGACTCCTGGTAGGCGCGCCAATTATTTAGAGACGTGAATTACTGCTGGGGTATAATTGCCCATAGATGGATTCATAGGTGCAGTAATCTGAGTATTATCAACCATTGTTGTCATATTACCACCTGAATTAACAGGAGCGTGTACCATTAATTGTGAAAGAACTTGTTTTCCTAGTGCATCAACCTGATCTGCTGTAATAGGAATACCTCTAACTGATAATCCTAAAGCTTGGGATAATTCAGATACAGCTTTTACACTTTTTGGATCTAAATCAGCTATAGCTTCAGTAAATTTATGTAAGTTTTTAAACTCCATATCATCACCAGCAACACCATCTCTTAATTGATCCATAACTCGAGCAATAACTGGAGCTGCATTTGCAAAGTTATTTAAAACTGTTTCATCAATAGGTTGAAATTGCTGTAAAGCTTTTCCTAATTCTTGTAGACCTATAGCTTCTTGTTGTGTTTTATTATAACCAAAAAGACCAGCAAGTTTTAGTAGACCTTCGTCATAAGCAACCAGCCATGATTCCCACCAATTAAGATCATCACCACCTAATACATCTACTAAGTTTTGACCTTTAGCTGCTGTTACTAAGGTATATAAAGCTTGACCCATCTTTAAGAAGTTGTCAGTTTTAATTTCTGGGATATTATTAAGAGCTTCCATACCTTTAGCAATTTCCATTAGCACATTAGTATTATCAGTAAAAATACCACCATTTCCTAAAGCTAATTGTTTAAGATTAAATGTACCCATAAAGGTAACACTATCATTAATACTACTCATACCTTTGCCGATTTGCTCAAAATCATCAGCAATTCTATCTGCGTTTCTAACTATTTCAGTTGTACCGTCAGGTCGCAATACTTCTTTTGTTTCATTAGCAAACGTCATTAAAGCATCTATACCAACAGCTAGATCCTTAAATGAATCTGAAGTAATCCATTTTAATGCTGCAACATTTGCTACGTTTATTTCTTGTAATAAATTTCTTAATCCTACTCCTAAGTAAGTAAGAGAAAGAGAAACGTCTTGAGGGTTTGGAACTTCCGATAAAGTTATAATACCATCTGCTACATTTCCAAGCGCATCATCATAACCTAATCTTTGAATTATTTTTGATCCTGCAGCAAAATCATTTCTCATGAATCGAGGATCATTTAGTGTTAGTAGGAATGAACCAAGAGCATCACCTGCTGTAACTAAACTATCTTTTAAATTTTGTTGATTATCTATATTAGCTAAAGCACTAAGCCCATTAGCTATTCCAGTAAGATTTGCATTACCTAATAACTGGAAAGTTCTAGCTGCTGTTCTATCATCAACTTTTTCAACCATGTATGATAAACCATCAGTAGCATCTCTTAGTATTTGTTTGTCAAATTCAGTATTACCTAATGCTTCAATACCAGATGCTAAGTCTTCAAATTGTGTACCATCTAATATTCTTAAGGCTACAGGTCCTAGAAAATCAATATCATTCGATAGCTCTCTTATAGCATCACCAACAGCTGTTATATTAGATGTATTTACTTCAGTAGCACTTAATATTTTTAATCCATCTGATAAATTTTTAAATGCTATTTCAGAGAAAATTTTAACTCCTCTTGCTTCAGCAATATTTACATCATCAGTTAAATTGTTAATTGCTTTGTTTAGAACTTTAAAATTTTCTGTTGTTATTTGTAATTTGTCAAGCTGATCTAAACCTAATGCAATATTTTGTAAACCCTTTCCAAACTTATCTACAGCTGCCGCTCCTAGATAAAGTGCGCCTGTAATAGCTGCAAGTCCTAAACCTACTAAAGCTAAGGTACCGCCTACAGCACCACCAACAGCGCCACCTACAGCTCCACCTGCTCTTCCTCCTAAAGCAGCACCAGTTAATGTACCACCTAAGAAAGCTGAACCTCTACCTCCGCCTCCTTTGCCACCTAATCTTGCTAGGGAAGCTTCAAGTTGAGCGATTTTAGCATTAAGCATTTCAACATCTTTACCTGATGCTGGGTCTACAACTACTCCTAAACCTACTGAAGCTTTACCATCTTTACCACCTTTTCTACCAACACCATCCTCATTAAGTTCTGTAGTTAGCGCTTTAAAAGGTAATAAACTTTCATTTATAGAAAGAAGTGTCTTTTTAACATCTTCAAATGTACTAAGTTGCTTTTCGCCTATTGCGTTGCTTGCATCAAATTCTGTTCTTAAAGCATCAATTAATGCAAAATTACTGTTCTCGATTGAGCCAGTGAGTTTATTGATACGCATAACTTGTTGACCAATAAGGCCAAACACTTGTGCGTTTGTTTTTGAATCGCCAGAACCTTTAGGCAAAGGTTTTTTACCAATTTTAGGTTGGTCAAAAGTACCTCCGCCTTTATTGTCCTCAGCCATTTACTATTTTCCGAATGCTTTTCCAGCTTCACTAATACCAAAAGCACCAAGTGTTACTACAACAAATGATGTGTAAATAGTATCAGATATAACTAGATCTTGACCCATGAAAGCTGTAATTAAATCACAGATTCCGAATATGGTCATTAAACTAAATGAAATAAAACCTATTATTGCTTTCTCATTTACGTCATTATCATCTAAAAATAGATCCATAAATTTTCTTTTAGGTGGAGCTAACTGTTTACGAGCTTGTTCAGCTTCATCCTTTAATTCTTTAATAGTGTCTTCTTGAGCATCAATCTTTTCAATCAAAGCCATATACTTATCAAGATCTATTTCGACTTCATTTCTGTCATTATCTTTTGCCATTATTTGTTCCTCTTATTTGCTTCCTCTTGAGCTTTCAAATAATCCATTAACATTTCTGTATATAACTCTCGCTCAAACGGATACATATTTTCAATCTCCGTTAAAGAGTATTTATGATGCTGCATAAGGTTAAACTGCAATTGATAATGAGAACCTAAGTCATTGTGACTTAGGCAAACATAAAAAAATCACTTAACCCTTTCAGCTCCTTTTCTTGCACATCACCATTGCTATCTTCATATGAAAATTTTCCATACAAGTAAGGTGCTGAGCCCATAAATCGTTGTACTTTTGAAAAATTAGCTGTTGATAAACTACCGTAGAATTCTTCTCTTTCTTCTTCGCTATAGTCATCAAGTAAAAAGACTTCTTCTCCATCTTTAGAATAAACTGATTCAATAACACTACCTACAAGTTCTACTGCTAACGAACTAGCAGGTCTATCTTTGATGGTTTTAGCATCAAATTTAGAAATAGTTTTATAAGTTGGATATCTTAGTTTAATCATATACTCATCATTCAATTCAATTTTATCTTCAACTTGTTCAGAAGCAAATTTTATCTCAATTGTATCTAAATCAAACTCAGCTTTATTCCATACTGGCTCTTCTTCTGTTGAAGCTACTTCATCTCTTACATTTAATGTAATAATTTGGTTTACTGATATAGCTCTTATTTTTACAAAAAGATATTCTAATTCAAATGTACTTAATTCTGTAATATCTGTTTTATCTAATACGCAATTAGTAACAACTTGCATAATAGCATCTATTACACTTTTATCTTGATCTTCTTGCTGTGCAAAAAGTAAGATCTTTTCTTCTTTTACTGTAAAAGGTCTAACCTTTACAGATTTTTTACTCACCGGTAACTCAATATTAAATTGAGGTGAATCAATTTTAGGTAACATAATATTTCTCCATATTAAAATCCGTCAGCTTCTGAACCACCTGTAAATCCAGAGCCTAGTGTTTTTGCATTATTAAGAAGGTTTAATGCATCTTGAACGTTAGAAGGTTTTTCAAAACTCTTTACTACTTCTACAGCTCCTTTCATTTTTGAAATGAATTGGAATAAATTCATACCTCTATCACCGTCTTCTCCAGTTGGTGATTTACTTGTAGTAGGAATAATACCTCTATAACTTAACTGAACTGAAATTGTTGTAAGTTCATTATTTTGTTGCCAACCTAGTTCTACAGTACCAAGGTTACTGATTATAGCATCAATTACTTTGTATGTTGTAATAACATTTTTTTGAGGATCAAAAATTTCAATATCTAAATTCATAGCATAGTCATCAAAATATCCAACTTGCCCGAATTTCATATCTACACCTTCTTCCATCTTTACTGTATCAGTACCTTGAGGCTTATAATTAACATGTGCTCCTGCCCAGTTATTTAAAAAATCTAAAACTAAATTTTGATTATCTAAAAAAAACTCAACAGCAAGAGTACTAGGAACATAATTATTTGCTCTTCTTTCTATAGGACCAAATCCTTGTCTTTTTATTTCTGTAGTAGCTATGGTTAAATTTGGTACTTGAAATTTATATCCTAGTAATGAAAGAGCTTCAGTATGTTCAGCTTTAGCCCATGTCTTTGTTTGTTGGGTACCTTGCGGGTTAAATTTTATTCTACATAAATTAGGGACTTGAAGTCCTTTATAACCATGTACTTTTGCTTTTATATCATTTATATTGAAAGACATTACTTATTCCATTTAGCTGTCGATTCGGTCCAAACTGTTTGTCTATTAGCTCTTACAAATCTTTCTAAAGGTAATTGCAATAAAATATCCCATTCTTGTGGATGTATTTTAAGCATTTTACCCCTTATATTATTATTTAGGTACTTTTTAAAACATGGCTTCCAATATTTCTTAGGTATACTAAGGTTTTGCACTTTAGTGTAATCTATATCTACAAACGCTTTTTCACCTAATACTGACGGTATGCCATCAACAGTTATCTGATCTTCATTTAAATATCTATATAATTGTGATAATAATATTGCTCTTTCTAAGTATGGTAAGTAATGAAAGTTTAGACCTAATATAAACTCAGGCTGTATATCTAATAGTAGTATTAACGGGTATCTATCGTAGTAAGGAAGCTTTTTTTCATTTTCTGCGTTCTTAGGGTAGTAATTAAATAAAAATATATCACCAGGCTTAAATGGTAGTTCTGATTGAAGATTATCCTTTATATCTTTTCTATCTAATATTCTATTAGGTCTCTGATTATCTAATTCTTTAGCTCTACTAATAAAATATTCTCTAGAACGTTTATTAACGCTTGCAGCTATATTAAGTAAAGCAGCGTCTTTTAGTACTCTTTGAAATAAAAATTTTAATGCCATTACTTAATACCTAATTCTTTTTCAGTCATTATTTTAAAATCCCAGCCTCTATCTTTACAATAGTTTTGAGCTGCAATCCATTTTGCTTCATTTATACCATAAGCTTTAACTTCAGTTAAATACTTTTTATTGGGTTTAGCTGACATCTTTGGCGGTATAGTTTGCTTGTAAGGTTTAACTTCAATTAATGACTCTTTTATTCTTCCGTTTATTTTTCGTTTAACATAAAAATCTGGATAATATCTATGTCTTCTATTATCGATAGGGCTTTTATAAGGTATGGCTATCTCTTCACTAGCCCATCCAATAACATCTGGATGGCTATCTAAATACGACATAAGCTTACATTCCCACAAACTTCTATAAATAATGTTTGTAGGGTTACCTAAATACTTGTAATAATTTTTAGGTTTAAATTTACCTTTATAAGCCATAAGTATATTTATAGGAAAGAAATAATGTCAACACGTAGATCCGCAAGAGCTAATTTTGTTAAATCTCCAGAAGAAAAAATATCTGAAATGAGAGAGAAAGGTATTGATCAATTACAATTCCCTTCTGATCTAGGTTCATATGGATTTATAATGAACTTTCAAGAATTTGATTTTAATGCAGGGCAAGTTGGTACTTCAGACGGCCCTAATGGAACCGCATTAGCAAATCCTGTTACTATTTCAACTAAGGAATCAATTATTTTACCTATACCAAGTCCTTTACAGCAAGCTTATGGTGTAGCTGTCGAAGACGTAAAATCAGGTCCATTTATGCAAACTATAGCAAGAGCGGTTGCAGCTGGAACAGATACTGCAATAATTGATGGGGAAGAAGTAAGTGTTCTTGATGAGATACGATCTACTTTTGGAAATGACGTTGATGCTGATAGCGATGCCTTTGGTGCCCTAAGAGGAGTTACTGGTTTAAGAAATTTCCTTTCCAAACAAGCAGGAAGAGGGCTTGCAGCTAAAATTTTACCTGATAGTGCATTTACTGTTCTTGAGCAAGCAGTTGGATCTATATATAACCCTTCAAATATTGCTGCATTTAAAGGTACACCATTACGTAAGCATACTTTAAATTGGAAATTAAGTCCAAGAAATGCTGCTGAAACTATTACTTTAAATAAAATTGTTTCAAAAATAAGAAAAAAGATGCATGCTTCGTTAGAAGGTACTAATGAAGAAGGTTTATTCTTACAAACTTATCCAGATATTTTACAATGTGCGTTAATTACCCCTGATGAAAATCAAAATATTTTTTATAAGCCCGGATTAATACAAAACTTTATAGTTGATCACTCTGGTAATGAACAAACAAATTTCTTCGCTGAAACAGGATCACCCGTTCAATACGATATTAAATTAGAGTTTATGGAATTAGATTATGTTACTCGAGAAGATTTTGGATCTGATGAAGATGGAGGAGTAGATTAATGAAATATTTTGATCAATTTCCTATCATACAATATAATCAATTTGATACTCGTAATATTATTGCAAAAGTAAAATTAAGTGATGTGTTGAGTGAAGAATATTTTTCTTATGCAAATTATACGCTTAAAACTTATGATAGCCCTTGGACTATAGCTCATGACTATTACGGTAGTGTTGATAGAACATGGCTTGTTTATTTAAGCAATAATATTATAGATCCTTATTATGAATGGTATATGGATCAAGAAAACTTTGATAATTATATTAATAAAAAATACGGATCTTATGAAACTGCTATTTCAAATATAAGCCACTATAAGGATACAAATGGTGATATCTATACTAAAGATACTTATACGTATGGTTCAACAGATTTAAAAAACTCTCTAACAGCAGTAAGTGACTATACAAAAGAATTAGAAGAAAATGAAAGTAGGCGAAATATTAGATTACTTAGATATGATCTCGCTGCAGCAGCTGAAACTAACCTTAAAGGTTTATTAGAATAATGGCAATGAATACTACGCCAGGTAATCACGGGCCGTCCGCTATCTACCTGGGAAAAAATGATAATGGTACTTTAACTTATGTTGCTTTAGATGAAAATTTTCAATCTATTCACATGTATACTTCTTTGCATTCTCAAGCAATAAAGTGCCAATTAAGAGTTAATGATCCTGTTGATTTATTAGGTCAATTAGAGCCTACTGGAGAAGAGCTAATAATTGTTGCTTGGTCAACTCCTAATTTTCATTCTGACAGGCCTGAACATAAAGAAAGATTAATTTGTTTTAGAGTAACTAAAATAGAAGATGTTACAGTAGATAAAAATAATTTAAAAAGACAATCATATACAATTCACGGACTTCATGAATTAGCTTATCTTCAATCCTTTGGATCTATCGATAATCATTTTTCTGGGACTATTCATGATGCAGCTAAAAAGTTTTTTGAAAAAGGTAAAGACAGGGCTTCTGAAATTGATAGTCAAATTTTATATCCTAAAAAATGTAATTTAACTGTTGATGAAGTAGATGGAGTTGTTGACTTTATTATACCAAGTGAAACACCATTTGATGCAATGACATATCTTCAAGGATGGGCATCAGACAAATCCAAAAATCAAACAAATATTTTTCTTTTCTATCAAGATTTAGAAGGATATAATTTTAGAAATTTAGATAGTTTAATAATGGATAATTATCCACCAGACTTTAATCATAATAGATACAGATATGATCCTATAATTAATAGACAGGCTTTAGCTAATCCGTTAAAATCAGACGAAATACTACAAATTCAGCAAGTAAGTAGATTTAATGCTTATAAGCATGCAAGTAATGGAAACTTACATACATCAGTAGCTAAAGTAGATTATTTAACTAAAACTGTTGAAAGAGAATCAATGAAGTTTGATCAAAATGATGGTACTGAAAGAATGCAAACTTTATACCCAGTAGATATAGAGTATTTAAATAAATTTGCCAAAGATTCTAATTCAACAGATTGGATATATGTTAACTCTGGATTACCTAATTATATTGATAATTCACATTCGCATTTATCTAAAAAAGTATATGGTACGGTATTTTTTAATAATATAGTACAAATTTTAATACCAGGAAACAGTTCTTTAGATATAGGACAAACTCTACGTATAAGAATTTCAAGACCAAGTTTGCCTTCTAATACAGGGGAAGAATCAACTTTAGATGCTGAAATAGATGGAAATTATTTAATAAAAGATATAGTCCATACACTTACTCCTCAGAGTTATTATCAGTTAATTACATTATGTAGAACAGGGAAAGAAAAATATGCCTAAACAAGATATAAATTATACTAATTTTCAATGGCATTTTGGTGTTGTAGAAGATAGAAAAGACCCTTTAGAGATTGGAAGAGTAAAGGTTAGATTTTATGGTGTGCATTCAGAAGAACTTTCTGAAATAACTACTGAACAGCTACCATGGGCTACTGTTATTCTACCACCTATGTCACCTGGAACATCAGGCGTAGGTGGACCAGTTACAGGCTTAGTTGAAGGTACTTGGGTAATAGGATTTTTTATTGATGAAGGGCATTATCAGAAACCTATGGTACTAGGAGCTATACCTGGAATACCTACTGAACTAGCTGAAGAAGGAAAAGGGTTTAATGATCCTAATCAGATTTATCCTAGAAATTCAGTAGGACTGCATGAAATAGGAGAGCCTGACACAAGTTATCTTGCTAGAGGTAAAAAAGCTGAGAGTCATACAACTCTTAAAAAGAAAAGAGCAACAAGAGTAGAAAATGTCCATATCGCTAGACCTTTTCAGACTGTATTTGATGTAGCTGATGATGGTACTCCTGGTGTTGATTACGGATTAAAAACTTGGAATGAACCACATCCAAGAGGAACAAAAAGTGATGCAGATCCATATCCATCTAAGTATCCATTTAATCACGTATTTGAATCAGAGATGGGCTCTGTTCTTGAACTAGATGATACTCCAGGTGGAGAAAGAATACACAAATATCATAATTCTGGAACATTTGAAGAAATTCAACCAGATGGAACTAGAGTTCAAAAGATAATCGGTGAAGATTATGAAATAAGTACTAAAGGTAAGAATGTATTAATATCAGGAGGTAATTTAAATATTACTGTTGATGGTGATGTTAATTTAAATGTTACAGGAAACAAAATAGAAAGAATAGAAGGACATTATTATACTTATGTTAAGAAGAATAGAGTAGAGTATATAAAAGGAAATCATACTACTCAGGTAAGCTCAGATAAAGGTTTATTTGTTGAAGGTAATAATTCAATATTTATTGATAATCATAATACTGATACTACTAAATTATCCTCTACAATAACTAGAGGTGATACTAAAGTAACTGTAACAGGAACTGAAGAAAGAGATGTATTGGGTAAAGCAGATCATTTTTATGCTAAAACTTATGATTTGACCGTAAGAGATGTCCTTACTCAATTTACAAGTAAGACATTTAATCTTAATGCAAATGAAAAATTAAATATTATCTCAACTGGTGATCAGAAATTTAAAACCAGTGCTAATCAGGTAATTGAAGTTACTCAAAATCAAAGTATGAGTATTTCTAATACTCAAACAATGAATATAACAAGCTCACAAAATATTACTGCTTCACAAACTAATGTAAATAATGATATGAATATAACTGGTACATCTACAGCTACAGTTGATCATGTATCAGCTGGTAAGTCAGGAGCTACCCATACTCATACTGATACTACAGGCCTTGGAGCTGGAACAACAACGGGACCTAACTAATGGCATTTGAACATTTATACGAAGGAAATACATTCTCATTACAAGTTGGTGGTTTATCTGTATCTAATTCAGATGCAAATTCTGTCCCCTCTAATAATTCTTTAGTAGTAGGTAACTCATCAGTTAATACTGAAATAACTGCTACTTCTATAACTACAGATGGAACTTTAACTGTAGCGGGCAATACTCTTATATCAGGTAACCTAACAGTTCAAGGAACTACTACAACAGTTAATTCAGCAACTTTAGATGTTACTGATAAAAATATAACAGTAGCTAAAGATGCGGCTGATAGTGCTGCAGCTGATGGGGCTGGGCTTACCGTAGATGGAGCTTCTGCAACTTTTAATTATTCTCATAGTGGTACTAAATGGACTATGAATAAGCCTTTAGATATTACAGGCTCATTAACAGTAAGCGGTAACTCTACTCTATCAGGTAATGTTACAGCATCAGATGATCTCGCTGTTTCTGGAGATACTACTATAACTGGTAATGTAACATCCGCTGCTATTATTAAACAGGGCGGTTCATCTTCTGAGTTTCTAAAAGCAGATGGGAGTGTTGATACATCGACATATTTAACAGCTGCAACTGGAAATCAATTTGGTGGTGTTATGACTATAGTAACTGCATCGAATACTAACTTAGGTGATAATACAACTGATGACCATTTAATTTTAGAATTTGCACATGCTACTTATTCTGGTGGTGAAGTAATGGTATCAATTAATAGTTCAAATGTAGCATCTACTCCACATAAGAATGATTCACATATTGAAACAATGGTAATCGTTGGTGGTTATGAATCAGATAGCGGCGCCTCTGATGCAAATGCAAATAGTAAAATTTTAGAAGTTAAGTCTATAAAATCACATGCTGATTTAGGAACATTTTCTACTAATTCAGATAGTGGTAATATAAGACTTTATATTAATCAAACAAGAGCTAATTCAGCTGTTAAAGTTGTAGCTCAATTATTAGGAAGATAAAATGGCTTGCGGTCCGGGTAAAGGCTTATTACAATTACAAAAACTTGCTGCACAAGCACAAGAGGGTGTAGATAATGTAAAAGATGCTGTTGAAGGTTTTGCAGATGACTTAAACGGAGCAGCTGCAGCTATGGATGAGAAGCTTTCAAAATTAATTGAAGGTGCTAAAGGTATGCTTCCAGAAATTGAATTACCTGACTTTGGTGACTTTACCTTACCTGATTTAAAATTACCTGAATTAAATTTACCTGAAATAAGTCTTCAATTAGAAGTAACTACTATTTTAAGTAAGTTAACTAGTAGTAATCCGGATATAAAAGCACAAGCTTTAAAAAGTTTAGAAACTTTAGGAGATAAATTTCCAGATTTACCTACTGCTGAATTAGAACAACTTAAAGCTGATTTACTATCTGGTAAAATAACTCCAGATAATCTATGTAAGAAGGTAAAAGATTTAGTTAAAAAAGATGGTAAGTTTGAAGAAAAAGGTGTTCCTATAACTGCTCCAGAAGAAGCATCAAAAGATGAGACAGAAGATATAGAAATGCCTAAAATTGAAGAAAAAATTAAAGAAGCAGAAGAACTGCCAGAATCAAAGGAACAAGGTAATGTAAGAACATTGCTTGGCAATTTAAGTGAAATATCTGATCAAATTAATAAAGATGAGATTAAAGATCAATTAAAGTCATTAGTTCCAAAAATAAAGCTGGATTAGTAAGATAAATAAAAATATGGCTATAAGTACTAAAACAACACAAACTTTTTTTAGTGATCT
>Ga0099849_1001145_pt1 | contig 12383 bp, 11 predicted proteins | sample CB_VirMetaG_4_FD_78177 | JGI IMG/M metagenome (GOLD analysis project Ga0099849, IMG submission 78177) | Freshwater to marine saline gradient viral communities from Chesapeake Bay - CB_1508_1M Viral MetaG | ecosystem: Environmental > Aquatic > Marine > Coastal | place: USA: Chesapeake Bay... | reverse complement strand
CTATAATATTGCTCAACAGGGTCAGGCAGCGCAAGCGGTTCAGGCGGGCGCGTTTGGAGGCGGAAGAGAGGGAGTTGCACAAGCAGAATTAGAGCGTAATCGTGCATCGTCATTAGCTCAGGCACAAGCTCAAGCATTTTTAAATGCACAACAGCAATTAGGTCAAAGACAGCAAACTTCAGCGGCAGGTTTAGGAGCACTCGCTCCTCAGTATGGAACATTTGCAAGTCAACAAGCTCAATTGGGAGCAACAGGACAACAATTAGGTTCACAAGATATTAATACATTATTAGGTTTAGGTGCCTTGGGGCAACAGCAAGCTCAATCAAGTCTGGATGTGGCAAGACAAAATCAACTTTCTCAAATGTATGAGCCATATCAGAGAGTTGGTTTCTTATCAGATATTTATGCGGGAGCACCGACAAGTACACAAACAATTCAAACAAGTACCTCTCCAGCGGCAACAAGTAGTATGTCTCCCCTAAGAACAATCGCTGGCTACGGTGCACTTGGTCTAGGCGCACTGTCAGGTCTTAGCGGATTGCAGGGACTGTTTTAATGTCCGTATTTGATAGACTACTTTTTAGACAAGATCCTAACTCTGTTGTAAGAGAAGGCGAGTTTTTAAATATGTTAGATCCTAACTCTGTTGTAAGAGAAGGCGAGAAATCTGCTTTAATGAATTTGTTTGCTGATCAATTATTAGATCCTAACTCTGTTGTAAGGGAAGGTGAAATGATGGCTGATCCTAACTCTGTTGTAAGGGAAGGTGAAATGCCAACAGAACAACCAATAGATTCTTACACAAAAGCTTTATCCGATGATGAATTTAGACGATTTTTAATAACCGAAATACCTAACGGTGAAAATATTTTAGAAATGTTGTTACAGGGTAATACGCCTGAAAACTTTAGTGCTTTAGTTCCATTATTAAACCAATTTACAAACTATAAGGCAACAATAGAAACACAAAACCAGATTATACCTGATACTACTTTTGAATTAGATCCAGCAGAACAGATCTTTTTAGATAGACTAAAAACCAGAGCAGAGGGATCTCCCATGGAGGGAGAGGAATCCGACGCTGTGGGAATTGCTGATGGATTGGACAGAGAAACACCTCCAGCTGATCCTACTTCCGATGGTATCGCTAAGGTATCTCCTGACCAGTATGTTCAGCTAATGAATGATATTAGGGGTGACGATGTTCCAATGGAGGGAAGAGTACAAGAATTAGCTGGAGTAGTAGGAGAGAGTGACGCTCAGGATACACCATTATCCGTTCTCGCTTTAGTACAACCAGTATTCGAATTACAAGAGCAACAGGGTATTGGAGCCACTCAGCAAGGACAGTCAATGACTCAACCAATTATGCAAATGGCGAATGGCGGAATAGTAAAAAGATTTAATGGATCAGATGAATATGGAGAATTGGGAGCTCAATTGGGTATTGATCCAGAACAAATGATGGGGTTGGCTAACTTATTTGGAGTAACTCAAGACCCCGTAAATGTTCAAGAAAGAAGTAAAGAGTTAACTGAAGCATATTTGGATAGAGCTAATTTACCTCAAAAAGTTAAATTAATGGCTGCTCCTTATCTTTTAAGTTTAGGATCAACTATTCTCGATCCAGAAGCAGAAATTAAAGATATCGCAGTGCAAGGAGCGGGAAGTTTAGCTCAGTTTGGAACTGATGTCGGAAAAATGAAACAACCTTATGAGCAGTTAGGTCTACAGCTTGCACTAGAGGAGAAAAAAGAACAAAAAGAAACACAGAATAAATTCATACAATCCTTAGGAAGTAAGGTAATTGAAGACATGTTTAAGGAAGAGAAACTGATAGTAGATCCTTTTACTAATATGTTGGTTAGCAATGTCTCAGGTAAACCCCCAGCCAGCACTGCAGAAGAATATAACAATCAAGTTTTACTAAAACAAAAAGAGAGAATGAATGAAAACGCAAAATTAACTGTTGTAGATGACCTTTTAAAACTACCCGATTTAACAGGGCAAGATATGGCTCAGATTAGACTAGATCCTAATGAGTGGTTAAAGAAAAACGCAGAGAAAGCAGAGGGATTTTTGTCCGATAAAGATAAAAAGAAAATAGATGTAGAAGGACAGATGAGAGATGACTTTAATAGAGATTCTAAAAACTTTAGAATTAGAGCAGAATCCTTTAATGTAATTAAAGGAACTGTAGAAGATCCATCTGCCGCTGGCGACCTGAGTTTAATATTCAGTTTTATGAAACTATTAGATCCTAACTCCACTGTTCGTGAATCAGAATTTGCTAATGCAGAAAACGCTGGAGGTGTACCAACAAGAATTCGTGCTAGATACAACAAAGTTCTTAGTGGTCAAAGATTGACAAAAGATCAAAGAAACGATTTTTACAAGCAAACACAAAACATATACACATCTGCTTTAGAGCAACAAAACAAATTAATTAATCAAACAAAAGAGATAGCAAACAGATACTTAGACACTTACGGTGTTGACTGGAATAATATTATCTTTGATTACACTGTCCCTGATGCAACTATAACCCCTTACCCAGCAGAAATGGATGAGGATATATTTGGTTGAGGTAAATAAGTAATGGCAGTTCAACAAGAAGCAAAATCGGAAGCTCTTAAAAATAGTAAATCCTATCAATTTGCAATAAAAGATCCTATGGGTTTTTTGCAGTATCAGCAGTCCTTGTTTGATAATCCCTATAAGAAAGATGAATTGTTTCCCAAAGGTATGTCCGATGAAGTAGGGATTTTTGATAGAATTAGAGCCGATATTAAGGGTGATGTGTCTAAAGTTGGAGAAGAAAATTTTTTAAAAAAAATATTTGGTGATACAAACGTCATTAAAAGAAATGATGGTAATTTTTTTATCAGAGAAGGTAAGGGGTATGGTTACGTTGAACTTAATCCTGAGGGATTTCAGATGAAAGACGTTGCTGAAATATCAGGTGAAGCACTTGTCATTGCTCCTACTTTATTCACTTCAAATCCTTGGTTAGCGGGTCTCTATGCAATAGGAGGTGGAACCGCATTACAGGGAATAGCAGAAACTATACCTGGTGAAACTGAAATTGAAGCGGGAGATAGGCTTAAAAAGGTAGCAGCTGAGGGTGTTTTTGGTGCTGGCGGTCAGTGGGCAGCGAACGGTTTAATAGATTTCTTCAGTAAAGTGGGCATTAAAAATTTTATTACTAAAAGAGCAATAAAGGCACTGGAAGAAAGAGGACCAAAAGGAGCAAAATATTATGAAAGAGGACTAGAATTAGAAAAAAAAGTTGGTCCGCTGTCTTTTGGCGAAATATCAGGTGAACCTACTTTAAGAGCGATTGAAGATTTTTTAAGAAGCTATTGGCTGACAAGAGGAAGTGCTCAACCTATTGGAACCGCTCAATTGAACGCGGCACGTGATGCGATGCATAACTTCATGAAAGTAACACACAACTATTCTAATGACCCGATGGCAGCTAGATCAGGAGAAAGAATAGGAGGTGAGTTAGTAAAATCTTTTAAGGGAGTTTTAGACAGCTTTATTGATATAAGAAGAAAAAAGGCAGACGACTTATATAATAGTATAAAATTTGTTACCGACTCTACAGGAAAACAAATAGATATTAGTGGTATGCCTACAATTAGGATTAATGAAGTAGATGCTCAACTAGATGATATGATTAAGGAGGCATCAAAAAACCAAGATGATCGTCTTCTCGGTGATTTAAGAGGATGGAAAGAAAAAATAACTGAAAAAGTTACTATAAAAGAAGATGGTTCTATGTTAATTCCTTATGAATCCTTTAATACTTTTTTAAAATTATTTTCTAAAGCATCCTATGGTAAAGGAACAGTTTTTAAAAACTTAGACACCGCAGGTCAGCGATATCCAGCAAAAGAAATATTTACTTCATTTAATAACGCATTAGATGATACTATTAAGGCATACGACGGAGGACTGACAACATCCGCCGATGATGCTATTAATTCTCAAGTTGCTAAAAATTTACAAAGAGCAAGAGATACATATAAAAAAGATACTGCCGCTATAGAAGAATTAGAAAATAGTTTTTTAGCTGACTTCATCGCACCTGGTGCTAAAAAATCAAAGACAGCGGTTTTAGAAAGATTTCAAAAACTTAAACCCGAAGAAATAGAACAAGCTTTTGATTTATTAAAAACAACTAATAATGGTAATGTTGTAGAGAGTATTAAAAAATCTTTTATTAGCGATGTATTTGAAGATGCCAGAGCAACTGTCCTAGATCTTGATTTAGATAAGATGGATGTAGTTCAGCAGGGTGATGTACTTAAAAAAATATTTGAACCTAATAAGTTTTTACAAAAATTAGATGAAAAAGTAGGAGAAGACAGATTAAAAGTTTTATTTAATCCAAAAGAACTAGCAGAATTAACTGATATTTTAGAGTACATTCAAAGAGTTAACTTTAACAATGTAAAACCTAGAACAGGTATTTTTGATATTATTTTATCTTTCGTACAACCAACAGCCGCGGCTGTAAGATTGATAGGTTTAAACAGAGCAACAGAGCTGTTCTTTTCTCCTAAAGGAAGAAAATCATTGAAGGCTGCCTTTGAGGCTCTTCAATCAGATAAACCTTTAAACGAACTTCCAAAAAATATAGCAGGTAGTTTGCTTGATTTTTATCTTTTAGCTGAAACAGTGCCAACTGATTATTTACAAAAATTTTTAGATCAAATAAATGTTCCTCAATTTAGTTTTGAGAACATTACTGATCCTAGTGTTTCTGAAAAAATTAAAATGTCTGCTCAAGAAAGATTCAGTCCTGAGTATCAAGAAGAGCAAGAACAAACTTTAAAAGATTTACAGTCCTTTAATATTCCTTCTCCTCAAGTGTCCCGCGGACAGGGGGTAGACGTTATCCCTCCTTTGTCTTCCCCCATTAATCCGCAGACCGTGGCTAGCTTAGAGTCAATTGGCATGCCTCTTTTCAATGCAGCAGAGGGTGGTATAGTGGATCTCTATGAATCAAAAAAGTTTAAAAAACCACAGGTGGTAGCGTAATGGCTCCTATACGTATGAAAACAAAAACTAGTGGACCTATCTCTCCTGGTACATCTTCCACAGGGAAATCAAGAGATGTCAGAGCAATATCAAAAGAATTAGATAAAGCAATACAAAGAAGAGAGAGTCTTAATAAAACTAGAGAAGATTATTTTGGAGGTAGAAAAGATATTACTGATGATCGTTTAGAAAAAAGACAAAAACAAGCAGATTTAGTTAATCAATTTAAAAAAGACTTTTTAAATCCAATTAAAGGAGTTACCCAAGGACCTGAGGGTTTTGGTAGGTTTACAAGAAACCTTGAAGCTAATGCTCCTATGAGTTTTGAAAAATTTAGACAGGAAACAGCTAACAAATATGGACCTACAAACAGAGAAGTTATGGGAGATATAGGATTTGGTTTAGGTAACATAGCGCAGGGTTTTGGTGATTTTGCAGCTAGAGGTGGAACTATTGGTAACGTTTTATCTGATCTTTTTAGTCGAGTTAAAGGTGGAACTCAACAAGGAATAGAATCTGTGAAAGGTTTATATGATAATTTAAGAAAAAATATTTTAAGAGAACCCACCGTAACAACGGGTGGTGGTAGCACAATTTATACAACTACAGAGGATCCATTTCAGGATTTAACAAGAGAAAAAATACAAACACAAGCAATAGATCCTCTAATACCTCCAAGACAAATTGGGGACGAGAGTGATCCCTCTATTTTTGGATTAGATGCACAGCCAAACGATCCTTTTCGTAATCAACAAGTATTTGAACCCATACAAGTAAGTGATATGGATATGAGAGGTGTTATGGCAAGTAATATGGGTCAAAATGTGATTGGTAATTTACAAAATCTACAAAATCTAGCTAACAAATATAACTTAAATAAAATTCAATTTGATCCATTTAATCCAAATAGAATAGGTTACTCGGATCAATTTATGTTTAACCAAACTCCTGTTAACTACAATCTTTCTGCTACACCTCAAGGAATGCAGGGTGGATTAAATTTCACGTTTAAAGATGGAGGAAGTGTAGACAAATATGCTGGTTTAGGTTATAAATTTAAATAAATGAAATTATTAAGAATTATTATAAATATATTTAAACGAAAGGTAGAAAAAGACCCTCACGAAGAACACTGGGGTATAGGTGCAAAATGATTGAAATTACTGATTCATTAAAAAATAGAATTCGTCTTCACGAAGGCTGTGTATTAGAGCCATACGAGGATTCACTAGGCAAGCTTACTGTTGCCATAGGACATTTAGTTCAGCCTCATGAAAGAAAAAGATTTCAAAAGGGAGTTTCTATAACACAAGAGGAAGCCAATGAGCTTTTCGAAATGGATTTAAATAGAGCAGCAGCGGGAGCTGATGTTTTAATCGATGAGTGTATTGGTCACGATTTACCTCAACACGTAGGTGAGGTAATAGTTGAAATGGTTTTTCAATTGGGAACTCAGGGGGTTCGAAACTTTTCTAAAATGTGGAAAAACATGAGGAATAGTAAATGGAAGGAAGCCTCAGACGAGATGAAAGATTCCAGATGGCATTCACAAACACCGAAGCGTTGTGAATCCCTTGCTGAAATTATAGCGAATACTTAAAGAGTTCTTCTAATAAAATTAGGGAACTGACCTTCATTTTTGTATGTCATATAAGCGGCATACCAATCTTTTTTATATTCTGCTTGGCAGAAATCTTTGATTGACTCGTCTTTGTCATTACTCTTAAAGAAGTTTAAGAAATGATCTTTTGCTTTGTTGGTTAAGTTAAACATAATTTTTCTCCTTTTTAATAATTTTTAATCCACAGGAAAGAAAAAAGAATTGTTGTTTACGCACAACAGGTATGATATTTTAATTATAAGAATAGTGACGACCAAAATTATATGGAAGGAAACTTGTGTATATTTAGAAAAGGTCGTTAGATTAGTGTCTCTTGCAATTTATTAGTTTAATAACTGTCGTCGCTATTCTCATATTTTTTAATTAATCTTTGCAAGTACCATTGAGCTTTCTTTAAATCTTCTAATCCATTCTTTTTCTTAAATCTAGTTACATATTTAACTACATTACCTTGAAAATAATCCATTTCATGAGCATCTATATAATCAGCAGTCTCTATTTTACTTTTATAATAATCAGGGTTTATCTTATCACTCACTGAGCCTCTCCCCAATTATCTCCCACAGCAACATCTACCTTTGATGGAATATTTAATTCAATAGCATTCTCCATTACCTCTATTATTTTTTCTTGCTGTTCTTTCGAACCATCAACACTAATAGCTAGTTCATCATGAATTTGTATCATTGGAATAACACCCTCTTTGTAAAGAGTCACCATTGCCTGTTTAGTTTGATCGGCAGCGCTACCCTGAATTAATCTATTCAATGCTTTATATGTACCCGCTCTTTTTAAGGGTGTATTAATGCCGTGCTCCTCTTTTGCTTTCTCATAAGGATATGCTCGATGAGCACCAAACGCTTTTGGCTCCCACAAATCAAAGTGACATTGTCTTCCTAGAAATGTTTTTACCTTTCCTGTTTTACCTGCGTGATCTGAAACTCGGTCAGCTAACTTCCTAACAAAGGGAACTCTCTCATTATATTCGGTAATAAGTAGTTTTGCCTCCTCAGGGTCAATTCCTAGCTGATCTGCTAGTTTTCCAACACCCATTCCATAGAATAACCCTAAATTTATGGTTTTAGCGCTCTTACGTTCGATTTTTCCAATCTCCGCCATGATCGTATGGAAGTCAGTGTTTTTATCGTCTCTGTAAGCTCCTACGAGCTTTTCTGAACCAGCTAAACCTATAAAATCAGCATAATGAACCACTAAACGCGGTTCCTGCTGTGAGTAGTCAAATGAACCCCACTTCTCTCCCTCTTCAGGTAAAAATAAACTTCTGATCATTGTTCCTATTTTAATATCTGCCTCTTTACTATCTCGAGCAGGTATCTGCTGTAGGTTAGGATTAGAATAACTAAATCTCCCTGTCACCGCTCCGCCATTCTCGGTTCGTAGTTGATTGATATTGGCATGAATTCTCCCATTGTGGTTATATCTTTCTATCGTATGGAGAAACGTGGTTCGCGCTTTGTTGTATTCTCTCGCTTGAACGATTGCCTTTGGCACAGGATGAGGATGATTTTCTAAAAAGCTTTTTGTAAAACTAGGATTACCCTTATCCGTTTTAGGATAATCAATCTTACAAAGATCAAAGATAGAGGCGATAGATCTAGCAGCCCAAATATCTACCTTACCACCTGTTTTATCGTGAACAAAATTAAGTAACTTATTTTCTCTTTTAATTAACTCTTTTTCTGCTACCCCTAATTTATCTAAATTAACTCTCACTCCCTTCTTTCTCATTTCCATAAGAACAGGAAGGAGATCCGTTTCTAAATTAAAAACAGTTTCTAAATTATTTTTAGTGACTTCCACACTCAGTCTATCCCAAAGCTTAAGACAGAGAACCGCGTCTTGCTCTGCGTATTCTCCCACAAACTGAGCAGGTATCTTATACATCTCTGCTTTAGCATCGACACCCCACTGTGCCGCTGTTTCTTTTAACAAAAACTCATTTTTACTTTCTCCTAAGTACTCTTTAGACATTGCATTTAAAGAATAACTAAACCTATTTTCATCAATGAGAGGACCCGCAATCATTGTATCAATAATACGACCATTCCACTTAACTCCCTCTGCCTGTAACCAACCAAAATCATAGGAGGCATTATGGGCAATCTTCTCGCAGTCAGTGGATAGCATTTCATTTAACCAATCAAAAACTATTTCAGGAGAATGATTAAAACCTGTCTCATGTCGAACAGGATAGTAGCCCTCCCAACCATCAACAGCGATAGCTACTCCAATGATGTGTCCATCGTTTGTAGCCCAGCCAGCACCCTTTTCTGTGATGTTAGGGTCTTTTGTCTCTAGATCGATGGCAATTCTTTTTGCATCTTTAATATCGGGAAAGTCCATTGGTGGTAGCCACTCGGACTTAGGTTTAAACATTCCTATTTGCTTACTCATATAAAATCCTCCAAAAGCATAGGAGTTCTCTCTCCAACAAACGCTCCCACTATGTTATAGTCTATATATTCGATAGCCTCTTCTACTGTCATTTTATCCCTGTCTCTTAATTTGTAAGCAATTTTTTGTCTACTATAAATAAGAATATCTTCCATCCCACATCTGCTTCCAACACCTAAAACACAGTCATCAAAACCATCCCATTTAATCATTTCATCGTCTAAAAGACCGTGATCTTTTAATTCCTTTAAGTTCATATTCTATAAGCCTCCCTTGATTGAGGTAAGACAATAAATAAATTGTGTCTCGCTCTTGAAAAGGCAACGTAAAATAAACGATGCTCATTAATAGGATTGGTGCGGTAATCTTCATACGCCATCTTTCCTATATCAAGAGAGACAATAACATTATCTGCTTCACCACCTTTTTGTTGGTGAATCGTGGATAGCGTTATCCTTGGTTCTTTGCCTATGTCCTCACCCCTTGACTCTAGGTTTTCCAAGTATGCTCTTGTTTCTGTATTCAAGGTAGTCATTACATCTACCCAAGAAATTCCAAATTCAGCTTCCAGTCCGTAGCTTTCTTTTAGTTCTTTAAAACAAACTTTTTTATCGGGAAAAGCTTTCTTTTGTTCCGACACTACTTTTTTATATCCCCTCGCTACAAAACCTTTTCCAATGCTTTTATATAAATTATCAATCATTCTAATCGGAACTTCATTTGTTTCGCTTCTCATTAATTCTTTCCAAGTTAGTATAGCATTTCTTTCCTGTGCTTTCACAGAATAACGATACTTATTATCCCGCATTTTAACACGAAAAAATACATTCTTTTTACGTAGTACTTCTTCTAAATCCTCTCTAATTGTCCTTGTTCTACCCATTACCAACCAACTACCCTCAGAAACGTTTAGATGATAGATACCTTTAACAAATTCTACATTCCCATCTCTCTCAGCGGGTTTCCATTTAATATCATCATAGGCAACTATCTGCTCTTCAACACGATTAACAACTTCCCAAATTTTTCTTGGCACTCTCTTTGATTGATCTAAAACAATCGTTTTAGAGGACTGAGTTTTTACCTCAATGGCTCTTGCTACATCAGCGTCAGCCCAAGTATAGATAGCCTGATTAGGATCCATCGCAATATAAGACACCTCTGATGCTTTCCAAATCATCTCTGCCATTTTCCATTGGATCGTGGACATGTCCTGTGACTCATCAAAAAATACAACACGAAAAGGTTTAACTCTATCTTGCTTTACATAGTTACTGATCAAATCAGTAAAATCCATTTTAGGACCAGAGTCTTTAACAAAAGAACCTGTGATACCATCCGTAAACTTTTCATAACCTTTTTCTTTATATTCTTTTAGTCCTTTAGAAATATACTCAAGTTTGTGATAGATAATATCTTTTGCAAACATTGTCCAACAATCTCGTAAATCAATATCTCTTCGCTTTGCTTTTTCAATTAACTGAATGTATTTGTCGTCGTAGTTATTGTAAAAACTATCGTCATCATTATTAACATTAATTTTAATCCGAAGTACATCCTCTACATTTCTCCAATCATTTTTACTCATTATATAGTCACGACTTAAACCTAGCTGACGCAAGGCATAAGAGTGAAGTGTGGAAAAGCTTTCTAATTGAGAGGCAGGTATTTTGAATTTCTCACTGGCTCTCTGTTTAGCTTCGTCTACCGCCTTGTTTGAAAAAGAAAAGAAACCAATCTCATCAATCGAGTATCCCTCAGCAATATACTCTTCTATCTTATCTAAGATAAAAGTTGTTTTGCCCGTGCCTGGCGGTCCGATGACAACAATAGGTTTACTCATACTGCACCTGTAATAATAAAGTTCCCTCTTTACTAAACCTTAATTTCATTACTTCTTTATAGTTTTCATTTAACTCAATTAAGATTGCATTTCTTTTATGCTGATGAGCAACTAGTCCTGTTGTACCCGATCCACCAAAAGGATCTAATACAGTGCCATTCTCTGGACAACCCGCTAAAATACAAGGCTCAACTAAGTCGGGAGGGAATGTTGCAAAGTGTGCTCCCTTAAATGGTTTTGTAGTAACACTCCAGACATTTCTTTTGTTTTTCTTTTCTGCACCCCAAACTCTTTCTCCCTCACTAAATCTTTTACCATTAGGGTAGTCAGCTTGATACCCCTCTGCCATTTTATTTCTTAAAACAGGAGCGGTCTTTGCTTCTTCTTTAATTGCCTCATGATCATAGTAATAAGATTTATTCTTTGTAATTAACCATATTTTTTCATGACATGATGTCGGTCTATCTCTAACACTCTCTGGCATTGGGTTAGGTTTATGCCAGATAATCTCTGATCTCACATACCATCCGTCTTCCTGTAAAGCGATTGCCACTCTATTAGGTATCATCATTAAGTCTTTTTCTTTTATATCCTCAAACACAATACCCCTTTTACTTCCTTTCGTAGGTAGGTCTTGTCTTGAATTACTGATCGTTTGTTTATGGTAGTCTGGACTCTTATATAAATTATCTTTGTTTCTTGTTGGTCGATAATTGTAATAGCTGTCCCCCACATTCCACCATATTGTGGCAGTGTCTTTTAACTTAGGTTTCATTAGCCTAAAAAGATTAACGGTGTTTTGTATGTAATCTTTGTAGTGCTTTTCTAAACCCATTTGATTTTCATTGCCGTAATCTCTTAAACCAAAGTAGGGAGGAGATGATACAACACAGTCAATGGAGTTATCCTCTAACTCTTTTACTTTTTCAAAACTATTTCCAAATAATACTTTAATCATATTTGTTCACCATTTCAAAAATAACAGATCGAATAATAGATAAACTGCCACTAAACCATTCTCCCTTTCTTTTAATTACATCAGTCTGCTTTAATGCTTTGTGACAAATTCTCTCGATCTTAGGACTGTTAACTGCAACAATGAGGTAAGTATTTAATTTAAAAGGATTACCCACTTGGATAGTTTGAAGTCTATTATCAAAAGTTTTTGTAGTTGATCTACCTACTTTAAAGTTATTGTTTTCATCTCCAATAACATAAAGGAGATGACTCCAAGCTTTAGGTTTATAGTCTATATATCTCTCTTCTATTTTTCCAGGAATAGAATGATCACTGATATATCTATATTTACGTTTAGGTTTTTTTAAATAAAGGCTGCCAAATTGCATCAGAATGGTATCTCCTCTTCTTTTATTTCTTTTTCCATATTAGGAATATCTAACTCTGGTTGCTCTACAGTTAATTCCTGTATTTTCCAAAGTCTAATCCTAACAT
>Ga0099849_1001144_pt1 | contig 12392 bp, 19 predicted proteins | sample CB_VirMetaG_4_FD_78177 | JGI IMG/M metagenome (GOLD analysis project Ga0099849, IMG submission 78177) | Freshwater to marine saline gradient viral communities from Chesapeake Bay - CB_1508_1M Viral MetaG | ecosystem: Environmental > Aquatic > Marine > Coastal | place: USA: Chesapeake Bay... | reverse complement strand
CAGATGGAGATAGTGCAGCAGAACTTACTAGCGCAGGAAACACTGGCTCAATGAAAGATGGTGTTTCTAACGCAAATCAAGTTACGCTTTTATTTGCCAATGCAGGTTCTGATTCTTCAGAATCTACTCCAAATGATGATGTGGTTATGGCAGGATGTATGGCTACTCAAATGGTTATACGAGAAGATGTAGGCACGAATGGTGGTGAAATGGTAGTAGAAACTACATTTATTAGTGCTTATCAACCTGCTGAAACTGCTCTTACACCATCATCAACCACTGTAGATGAAGCTGCACCAAAAAATATTTTTAATTTAAATGCCTCTACATTAGATGCTGAACCATTAGTATTAAATAACTTTGAAATCACTATATCAAGACCACTTGCAAGAGTACATCATCAGAATACAACTGATTATAAACCATTTGGTTACGTGCAAACAGGTCCTTATGAAGTTACAGGTTCTATTACTGCAAAACGTGATGACTCTATACATGACTTAATAGCTCATATTAAAGGAGATAGTGCAGGTATTGCGCTTTCAATTGCAGAGTCAAGTGGTTTAACCATATTATTACCAGATGTAATGATTGACAATTCCAAGCCTGAAGTAAGTGATTTCTTATTACAGACAATACCTTTTAGAGCTTTTGGAGCTAACGAATCAGGAAATATAATTTCAATCACGATCGCTTAATACACGCCGTTTTCATCGTAGGATGAAACATGAAAGTAAAAACAGAACATGGTACATTTGATGTACCTGACATTAGTTTTAAGTCACGCAGAGAACTGCATAAACTAGAAGTAGGTGCTATTACAAAAGAAGGCGAGATAGACACATCTAAATTCTTTACTGTACTAGATTGGATATTAAATCATTCATTTACCGATCCAGAAAAGCAATTAGGTAAACTAGATGATAATGCAATCGATAGTGTCTTAATGGCTATTTATAACGCATACAAAGAACCAAACAAAAAAAAGTAATCATGCACCGAGTTGCCGTGTGGATGAGTTATAAGAACCAACCCACACGCAACTTAGCTTTTCCATACACTGCGCAGTCTCCTACTCTCAAGAAAAACATCACGTATACAGAAGATGAACTATGGGAAGAGATTGGTCGTATCGTAGAACAAGATAGTGATGGAAAATTTACGCTTGGTGCTGCGTTATATTACTCATTGGTATTCTGTGCTGACTCTACATACTTTCTAACGCCTGAGACTATATTTGCGCTTGAGGAGTACATGGCTATGAAGAGATTTAACTTACCACTGGCTACAACGATAGATAACGCAGATTATCATCGCTTAGTCATCTTTTCAGCTATAGATGAAGAATTTAATGCATTGCAATCTGAAGACATGAAGAAGAAAAATGGCTGAAAAAAAGTTTATTATTGAAGTCCGCACTAAAGGTTTTTCACGTGCGACAAGAAGTGTAAGAGATTTAGAGAAAAACACCAAAGGATATAACAAAGCTGCGGATAGAATGCGTGGTGAAACTCAAGGCTTAATGGCAGGTCTTGGTAGTTTAAGAAATAAAATCTTAGTATATAGCTTTGCTTTGGGTGGTGCTGTAGCAGTTATGAATAAATTTGTTCAAGCATCATCTGGATTTCAAGATGTGAAAACAAGATTAGTTGGTTTAACTGGTGGTGTGCAAGAAGCTGAATCTGCATTTAAAGCATTCAACCAAGTAGCAGCAACTACTCCATTTCAATTAGCAGATGTTGTAAACGCAGGTGCGCAATTAGAAGCATTTGGGTTAAACTCAAAACTAACACTTAGAGCGACTTCTGACTTAGCAGCATTTATGGGTACTACTGCAACGGAAGCTGCCAGTGCGCTTGGTCGTGCTTTTGCTGGAGGTGCAGGTGCAGCAGATATTTTAAGAGAACGTGGAATCTTGCAGTTAATTAAAGATTCTCAAGGAATCACGGATCTTACTCAAATCACTTTACCTGAATTTAGAGTTGCATTAGTACGAGCAATGACTGATCCAGATGGTCGTATTAGTGGAAGTGCAGATCGATTATCAAAAACTTTTTCAGGTGCAATAAGTAATATGCAAGATGCAATGACTCGTTTTGCTGCTGTGATTGGAGATAGTATTATAGGTCCACTAACAGAAGTAGCACAAGGTGCAGAAAGATTTTTTAGAGCTATGGATGCAAAACGTACTGCGGAAGTTGCTACTAGTATTGGTGCTTTAGCAACTGCATTTGGTCTTTTAAGAGTACAAGCACTACTTGCGAATGCAGCACTTGCTAGCTATGGAAAAATATTCAAAGCAATACTTTTAGCTGGAACAGTCTTAGGTATCGATAAACTTTTTCAAATGGCTGGTACATTTGATCATTTGAAAACAAGTGTAGATGATTCAACAGATTCTTTAGATGATCAAAATGTGCAATTAGAAGCCTATTTAGCATCACTAAACACAGTAGATACTGCGGTCACTACAATGGCAGAACGTAACGCTAATTACACAAAAACTCTTGATTCATTGACTGAAGGATATAGAGACCAAGTTGCATCACTATTAGCACAAGAAGCAGCAATGAATGGTGCAGATGCAGTTGAGGTAGAAAGAATTAAAAATTCTGGTAAGATGAGTGAAGATATGAAAATTGCTATACAGCAAATTGCAGAGATTACTGCTAGAATCCAAGCACAGAGAGAAGCTCAAGAAAAAGCAAATAAAATAGAAAAATTTAAATTAGAATTATTAGATGCTGAATTAAAAGCAAGAAGAGACTTTGAAGCATTAAAAGAAGAAGTAAGGCAAGACACATTTAAAAAAGCACAAGAAGAATTAGACGCATTAAATAAAGCATCTGGTGAAGAATTAGCCGTAAACATGAAATCCAACGTGGATAGTGCAAACCAATTTGCTAATAGTATTCTTGCTGCATCAAGAGCAATGGCTACTTTACGTGGTGAGTCTGAGATCACGAAAAGCCAATTATTCCAAATGGTAGGAAGTTTGTTAATGTTAGTACCAGGTGGTCAAATACCTGGTGCGGTTATTCAATCTGCTGGAATGTTTGTAGGTCACACAGGCGGTTTAATAAAGCAAAACGGAATCCAACGCTTTGCGCAAGGTGGTCAAGTACAAGGCGAAGACAATGTACCTATTTTAGCACAGGCAGGTGAGTTTATAATGAAGAGATCCGCAGTGCAGAATATTGGAGTACAGAACCTAGCTAATATGAATAGAACTGGTAGTGGTGGTGGTGTTACTATCAATATCTCAGGGAACATGATTGGTAACGATGAGTTTGTAAGAGATAATTTAATTCCAGAAATACAGAAAGTTAGTAATCAAGGATTAGCATAGTATGGCATTAAGTAATGCGCCATCAGAATCCAACGTCAATGAAAATTGGTTATTCCAATTTAGTGCTGATAATGATACTTGTTTAGAGTTTGATGGTACGGATGACTATGTATCCTTTGGTAATGTGTTGGATCGGTATGTTAGTTTTACATTAGAAGCATGGATTAAAACAGATTCTTATAGCGCGAGTAGTGGTACGCAAATTATACTAGAGCGAAGTCAAGATGGATCAACCGCAGCTAAGAATACAAATTGGCAAATTGCTTTACGTAATAATGGTCTTAGATGTAAGTATCAATATGGAAGTGGATCAACTGTATCTAATACTGTTACGACTAGTGCTATTACTGTAAATAACTGGCATCATGTAGCCGTATTGCGAGATGATAGTAGTGATGAGATGAGATTTTATGTTGATGGCGTTAAAATTGGTACTGTCACAACTAATGTATCTAATTCTCCAACTGCTGGTACTTCAGGAGAGGTGACCATTGGTGCTAATTTTGAACAAAATAATGAATTTAGTAATAGAATTGCACATGCTCGTGTGTGGTCTACCGCACGATCAGATAATCAAATTGCACAATATTATAACAGAACCATTGATAGCACTGCATCAAACTTAGTTGGATACTGGAAACTGGATGAAGGTACTGGATCAACAGTGTTAGATAGTAGTAGTAATTCTAATAGTGGCACTATTACAGGTGCTACATGGTCAGTTGGTGGTTTTGATGAATTTATTCATAGTTTTGGAATTGCTAATAGCGATGCGACAGTAAATAATAATTTTTATCCTGGTGCAGTATTAAATAAAAATGTTAGTGTACGTGATTCTATTGACATAACTGCTGGACAATCTACTACAAGTAATATTTCTTTAAATGTTGCTAATGTAGTTTTTGATGGTATTGATTTATATAAAAGCATCTTCAATGGTACAAACAATTATTTAAATAAAGTTGTACGTGTATATGCACAGTTTAATGGATCAGATTCTTTAACTAACTGTCAACGTATTTTTACAGGTAGATTAGTTGATATACAATTAGATGAAAATCAAAAGTTGTCATTGCAAATCAATTCACATAGACCTTGGGATAAAATTAATATACCACAAGATAAAACAAATACTACAAATACATATGTGCCAATCGTGTATGGTGACTACGATCATAATACGTCTACACTTGCAAGTCCTACATTAGTTGGTAATAAGTTATACCCAGTTCCAGTGATTGCTAAAACCAATTCTTTTATTACGACATTAATGCCAAAAGTCTATGCATCAAGTAGCAATGCATTTTTAAATCAACATTTTGGAGATGATTGCTTTTTGCCAGCTAGAACTGGTTCAAGTCCATATAATGTAAACGAAGAAACAGAAGTATATGATGGACAAAATTGTATACAAACAAAATTAAATAAATTTTGGCAAGGTATTACAAGAGCGCATGAAAACGATCCAGCTACGTCTTTACAATTATTTACTAACCCATCTTTTGCGTTTGACGATAATGATGCTACATTTGCTACTGCTACTTTATCGTCAGGGAATACTAGTGCTGTATTAGGTTTAGGACTAGATGAAAAAAAATTTTATTTTCAAACCTATAGAAGAATACATGTATTTGTAAAAAATTCAGCTAGTGAGGTAGTTAATGTCATAGGTATTATAGGTGATGGTAATTATGCAACAGAAGAAACCGAGACTACGCAACAAACTTTTAGCAATGCTTCTACAATATATGAAGTGGTCATTGATGTGCGCTCCAATTTACTACCTACAAGTCTAGCGGCTAATGTAAAGTTTCTTCATGTTTCAGGTTCTTATGGCACATTAAGTGTGCAAAAGATACATGTTGAAATGTATGCTTTAGCTTTTGGTTCAACAGAAAGCGATGATACTGATGCAGAAAGCATTAAAAGATCGGCTCAAGATAAACGTATGCATATGGATCAAGACTCACGAGTTATTAGTACATTAAAATTCTTATATTCAGGTGGAGATGGTTTAAATGCTTCTTGGGATGATGGTGCAATTGCTCATGGACACGATGCACACAGAGATTTATTAATGAGATTTGGTGGTATATCTAGTGAAACACCAACGAATTATGCATCATTAAACACGGATAGAGCTATTGATAATTGGAAGATACGTTACTGGCAACTAGAACCAACTTCATTAAAAGATAAATTAGATCAATTAGCGTACGAATTTGGATTTTGCTATAAAATTGATGCAAATGGTGTATTAAAGTACATTCATGTCAAGCAATCTAGTGAATTGTCTGCTACATTGAATCTATCAAAAAATGATGTAGCTAAAATCAATATTAGTACAACAGGATTAAGTGAAGTTATTACAACAATGAGTATTAACAATGAATTGCATCCAGCAGATTCACAGAAATATAGTAAAAATATTACTATTACTAATAATACAACACGCGCAAAATATAATCTAGGTGATAAGGAAGGTATACAGCAACAAAATCTTGATATGAACGTAGGAGTAATCCCAACATCCGCAGCATCAGATTGCAATGCAGATTGGTATTCTTATTATAATAACATTATCGGTGATATAAAAGTCTTAGTGCAATGCGATGTAGTCAATCCAGCAAAAGGATGCCAACTAGAAACTGGTGATATAGTCACATTCACAGATATGCCAGTAGAGATGTTTGGGACTGATTTTAGTACCAGTACATATTTTATGATTGTAGAAACAAAACGCTCACCAGGTAAGGTAAGCATAACAGCAAGAGAGGTAGGCTAGTGGCTAACCAAACTATAAAAACACCAAGATTTTATCCAGACTTAATTAGTTACCATAGAGCAAGAGGAGCATCACCTGGTATCGTAAAATCTGATATAGCCAATACACTTGCAGTGCAAACAGGTAGTGCAGGTGAGTTATTTGATCTTCGACCACTCAACCAAGTGACATTTGATACTTCTGCCAATACTTCCAAACATGTATTAACTAATTTTAGTTTTACAACTGCTAGTTATAAACAGAATTATATTGCAATCTTAAATCATAATTTAAATAGCGCAGGTGGACGTTTTAAAATATTTGCAGGTGATATAGCAAGTGATATTACTGCTTTAGATGGTGCAAATGCAGAAACTGCTGATATAAATTGGAGCAGTGTGAATGCTACAGAAATTGTCAATGCTGATACGATAGCTGCTTCTGATTCTAATCAAACAGTTACAGTGACACCTGCATCAGATGGCACAACTGTACTTACGTTTGATGAACAGGATTCGCGCTATTGGGCAATACAATTTGAAGGCGATACTTCATGGGATGGCAGCACAGATTTTATTGTAGGTAGTATTATGATCGGTGAATACTTTGATATGCCTTTTTCACCAGACCTAAACCTTACTAGGTCTATTGTGTATGATAAAGTAAATGTAGCTGAGTCCGCAGGTGGACAGCGTTATGCTACTGCAACTAGTTTTGGAAGAACTGCATCGAGTACCTCTAAAAGTCCATTTACTCTTGGTACATATGCACAGAATGTATATGGTGGTAGGCAGGCATACGATTTAACGTATAGCTACTTGCAGGATTCAGACTTATTACCTAATGAATATCCAGTATACCAGCATGGCAATGATAGTGTTATCTCCGATGTGTGGAATATGGTAGATGGTCCGACTAGACCATTTATCTTTAGTATTGACAATACATCTACTGGTGCGAATGCAGAGTCTGAACATTTGTTTGCTCGATTTGCGCAAAATAGCCTAGATATGCAACAGGTAGCACCTGACGTGTATACTGTAGGCACTAGAATCGAAGAAGAATTTTAATATATAAATAACACTTGCATGGTGTTGACAACTAGTTTAATATCTGTCAACACTTATGAAGCCTTTACAACAACATATGAGAGAGTGTGGTTTTAGTCAGAACCAATTAGCGCGCGAAATCGCTCTAGATAAATCTATGCTTTCACTAATGATGCGAGGTAAACGTAAGTTTCGCCACGAGCATAAGGTTCGTATCGCTCGTGTTTTAGGTCTCAAGATGGATTTTATCACATGGCCTTATTAAATTTATTTCTTATTTGGACAGTGCTGTTTGAAGTGGCGTTTCCACACCTACTCTCTCTCTCTCTTTTCGCCATTAGGTGCTGTCCATGTTCCTAACTATTCATATAGAAGATAAAGAAGAAAGAATACAATTTGCACAGAAAGTGCGTAAAATTTTGGGTAAATCCAAAACATACATACCTGGAGCGCGAAAAGTCTGGCAGTCAGATATTGGTGTAAAGGCAACAATAGATGAAGAAACGTATACATCTATTATTGCTCTCATTGATCGCAAAGGTTATAACTATAATACAATAAAGGAGTAAAGATGAGTGGACTCTTAGAAGCTACCTATAGCGTGCCAAGCGCAGGTGAAAGTAGCTTTATGAAATTTGTCAAAGGCGAAAACAGATTCCGAATATTGGATAGACCAACATTAGGTTATCAATATTGGCAAGATGATAAAACGCCAGTTAGGATCAAAAAAGCAGGTGATGCACCAGCAGGAGAAAAGCCAAAGCACTTTTGGCAACTTCCAGTTTATAGTGCTGATTCAGTCAAGGTTCTCGACATTACACAGAGTACTGTCCAGAAGCAACTTACAGAGTTAGATCGCAATAGTGAATGGGGAAACCTTAGAGACTATGACGTGATTGTCACTAAAAATGGTGATGGAATGGATACTACATATACAGTAACTCCATGTCCTAAAGCACCATTAAACAAGGAAGCAGAGAAGATGTTCAAGTCTTTTAAAGAGACATATGAACCTGAGAAAGTGTTTGATGTTACACCTACTGCTGAAGATGAAGAAGAGCTGCCGTTTTAATGCCTTCTAAAGCATCACGTAAAGGCTACCAAGGTGAAGTTGAGGTCGTTGAATTGCTCCGCGACCTTGGCTTCATTGCCGATCGATCATGGGGTAGTGATGGTCGTAGCTTTGGAGAGAAGAGCGATATAGATGTTAAGGCTACCAAAGGTGACCTTACAATTTTAGTGCAGGTAAAGCGCAGAAAAAAGATTGCAGATTTTTTATCATTTAGGAATGCAGATGTAGTTATGGTTCGACAGGATCGTAAGCCTTGGCTATGGATCGTAAAGCATGAATGGATGAAGAACTTATTTAAAAGCGGAATCGTAGAAACCCATAACCAAGAAAATGGCGTGTCTAAAGATCGTGATAGTCGTGATTCCGCTTCACTTTAACCAGGAGAGAGAATGCCACATCCAATGAAACCAAGTCCACGCGCAGCTTTAGTAGAGACAGTAGGTGATGCGATAGAGAAAGTGTTAAGAAAAACATTAGCCGATGAAGATCAACGTATGGATATAGCATTAGAAGTATGTGATGAGGTGTTAAGAAACATAGATAACAAAACAAAAAAAAGAGAGGCAGTATGAGTTTATTTACAAACATAGAAGAAGTAGAAGAGCAAGAGTTTTGCTGGAATGCGTATCAGCAAGAAGTAATCGAAAAATATAAAAAGAAATATATTTCTTTAGAAAGTGCATTGGTTGCGATGGATGCAGAAGTTGCAAGCTTGCAAGTTACCATAGATAGTTTACGAGATCTTATTGACTGGGAGAGCGAATGATATACGAAGAATATAATAAGTTCAGAGAGGACATGTTTGCGGAAGCCTCACAGATTAGTGATAACAAGTCTATCGAGTATACGATTAGTAATGAAGATAAATTTTATAATTTTAAGCATGTTGCGGAACGTCTTGGAATTACTGCAAAGCAGGCACTAATGGTATATGTCTTAAAACATGTCGATGCGATATGCAACGATGCAAAAACAGGTAAAACACACAGCGATGAAACCACATACCAAAGATGTTTAGACGTAGTTAATTATATGGTTTTGTATGCTGCAATGGAAAAGGAACATCCACATGCAAATAATACTAAACAAAATGGAATTAAGACTGGCGAAAGCATTGGCGAAAGCAAAAATGGATCAGAACCAAGTCAATGGAATGATCTCCAGCGGACCACGTAGTTTAGAAATAGATCTACGCGGTGTTAGCGGTGAATTAGCCGTCTGTAAGAAATATAACACCTATCCCGACATGGTGATAGGTCCTCATTATAGCGGTTACGATTTAATATATAATAACTTGAGAGTGGATGTAAAGACTACAAAGTTTACCAGTGGTTACCTACAGGCCAAATTAAAAAAGAAGCAGACAGATTGTGAAGTATTTATATTAGTGCGTGATGAATCTCCTACGTTTGTACTGGAAGGATGGATACCATCTATAGATTTTTTGACGCAGGATAATATAATGGATCTTGGTTATGGTAATAAGTTTACGTTGCAGGCAGACCAGTTAAGACCTATGGAGGCGTTAGATCAATATGCATAGTATGATGAAAGGTCGTATAGGAGAATTGGCAATACGCCAAGATCTCTTATCTCAGGGATATAGTGTTTATCTTCCAGAAGTGGATGTTACGCAGGTAGATATGATTGTAGAAACACAAAGTTTTGCAATAAGAAGAGTGCAAATTAAATGTGTGACGAAGTTACGTAGAGGTACAGCAATTGAAGTGGATACTACAAAGTATAAAGACACCAACAGAGTAGATGTGGTTGCAATATACTATGAGCCAAAGAATATAATTGCCTATGTACCATACGAGAACACTCATGCAATTAGTTTAGCATTGAGTACAGGCAAAAATAATCAAACAAAAGGCAGGAAGTGGTTCTATTCATACGAATACTTTCCTGATTTCAGCTAATGATGAAAGTTATATCACTTGGGTTAGGTGTACAAAGTACAGCGATGTATATGATGAGCAGTTTAGGAAAAATAGAACGCGCAGACCATGCAGTGTTTAGTGACCCTGGAGCAGAGTTACCACGGACATATGAGATACTGGACTTGTTGCAGGATTGGGCAAAGTCTAATGATGGTATTCCCATTCATGTTACAGATAAAAAAAATCTATATAAAGATATTCTGAATCAAAAGAACTCGACTGGCCACAGGTTTGCATCTATTCCAGGATTTACTGAGAATGGTGGAATGATACGCAGGCAGTGTACAAAGGAATATAAAATTGATCCAGTAATCAAAAAGATCCGTGAGCTGCATGGATTAAAGCCTAGGAAGCATATGCCAATGACGCAGGTATGGCTTGGTATATCCTTAGATGAAATACAGCGGATGAAGTATAGTCAAATACCGCGTGTTGAATACTATTATCCTTTAATAGAAAGCAGACTGACTCGCGGTGATTGTATTCAGATGTTTGAGGAATTGATGTTTCCAGTGCCACCAAAATCTAGTTGCGTATTTTGTCCGTATCATTCGGATCGTAATTGGAAAGAGTTAAAAGAAGTGTATCCTGAAAGTTGGGAGCAAGCAGTAAAAGTAGATGAATCAATTCGAGATATGTCACAACGAGGTATGAAAGAACCAATTTACGTGCATAGATCGTGTAAACCATTAAAAGATGTAGAGTTCGTAGATCAACAAGAATTGTTTATGTGCGAAGAAGGATTTTGCGGATTATGAGTGACTTAAAAATAAAATATGCAGGCAGTATTGATTATGATGATGATAATGGTGAGTGGAGTGACGATATTATCTGGGGAAGTAATTATAAAGAGTTTATTGAAGATATGAAAGAACATATGAAAAAACGCAAGAATAGTAGTGTATTCTTTGCAGCAAAGTATGTGAATGACAGAGAGCGTGACATAACATCGCAAGTGAAGGCTGATTGTCGTGGATGATTACTTTATAAAGCCTAGCACTGTTGATAATGAGGTGTTGAGGAAAGGTAAAAAGAATTTAGATGCTACGCTTGCCGATAAGTATATTTACTTTTGCACTAGTTGTAGTAAGTGTTGGGAAGTAGCAAAAACGAAATGGCAAAAGCGTATTGAGTATTATCATAATTTCCCATCGTATAAAAAGAAAAGAAAAGTTTGTGAAAGATGTACACCTGACAAAAGTGTGGAGCATAAGGATGAATCCTGAGTTGGCCCTGGTTGACACAGCCGTGTCAGGTGTATTTAATAAATAGGAGTCGAAATGATAATGTTTAATATAGCGGAATGGATTGCAAATCTGTTGGTGTTAGGTCTAGGACTGTTTTTCTGGATGTTAGCACTTGCAGTATGCTACTTAATCATAGATGAAATAACACGTAAAATAAGGAGAGAATATGAGTAGAACAAAGCTACATGGTCAAAACTACATACTGAAGGACGGCAAACGTGCCGCCAGTGTAACTACGATCATAAATAATCAGCTTGGGTGGAATAAGAACACGCTGATAGCATGGGCAAAAAGAATAACAGCGCAGGGCGATGATGCGGATGAGGTAATGCGTGAAGCAGGACATATAGGTACGCTATGTCATTTGATGATTCAAGGTTACTTGGATGGATTTGATGTAGATACACGTGATTATTCACCAAACCAGGAAGAGCAGGCACTAAAAGCATTTATGGGATTTCGTAATTGGTTTGATAAAGCGAATTTTAAAGCACTAAAAAATGAATTTGCATTAGTGAACGAAGAATTACGTGCAGGTGGTACAGTCGATTGCATTGGTAAGATTGATGATGATTTAGTGTTAGTAGACTGGAAGACCAGTAAAGGTGGACCATATCCAGAAATGATGGTGCAGTTAGGTGCATACACAATGATGTTTGAAGCTGCGCAACCAAAAGCAAAGATTGCTTATGGTGTTATTATGCGGTTTGGTAAAGAAGATGGAAAGTTTCATAAGCATGTCATTAGCCGTGAAAAGCTAGACGTTGGTGCGCAGGTATTCAGGCATTGTTGTGCGCTGTATTCTTTGCGTAGGCAACTGTGATCACGCCAAATGATGTCTTCTCTAAAATAACAAACAATGGTACACGCGCTTACTGCCCTAAGTGCGATGATAAAGCGGAACGTATCCAAGGTACAATACAGATTAATGCAGACTATGCATTCTGTCACAAGTGCCTTGGTCATTG
>Ga0099849_1001143_pt1 | contig 12392 bp, 9 predicted proteins | sample CB_VirMetaG_4_FD_78177 | JGI IMG/M metagenome (GOLD analysis project Ga0099849, IMG submission 78177) | Freshwater to marine saline gradient viral communities from Chesapeake Bay - CB_1508_1M Viral MetaG | ecosystem: Environmental > Aquatic > Marine > Coastal | place: USA: Chesapeake Bay... | reverse complement strand
GCCTGTGTGGCTCCCAGATAGCGCGGTTTTATCTCAAAGCACTCGTAGACCATCCAAGAAACAACGCCGTTAAAACGCTGTAGAGCCGCCATAGTCTTGCCTGATGAACCACCAGAGTTGAAGAAGGTGAATGGCTGCTCGATGTAGATGTGCTCCACGCCTCCACCATTTAGCACGGTACAGTGCTTATCGCAAATGTCCAAAATGTGCTCTCTTATCGCGAGACACTTGGAGAAGAAATCCTTGTGATTTCTGAGATCGCAGGCTTCGGATAGAAGGATCTTGCCTTCGTTGTCTATAATTGCAAAGCCTGTAATGCTTGTGGAAACGTCTATGCCGAGAATCAAACCTTATACCTTCGCCACGCAAACCACTTTCTTGTCTTGAGATAATCCAAGTCTTGGTCGTTTGAGTAGGCTTCTTGCTCAAATGGTATCATGTAGTAGGCTTGCTGTTTATCTTTATATTTAATAATTCCAACAAGATAATAGTAAAAGTAGAGAATGTAGAACGGAATTACCAACAACTCACGCTGCTGATGGATGTGTATGGTTTCATGATTGAGGGTAGTTTCGTTCATCCATTCTCTTGAGATGATAAACGGGAAAATTGTGATTGCGTAAACTTCGATCACAACTGACATAAGTTTGGTAAACCACGGGGAGACTATGATAATAGGCTTCATTAGATGTCCAATTTTAGTTTGAACGAAAGATCTTGTGCTTCTTTCTTGAGAATTGGGTTGGATAGGGTTGCGATTCCGATAAGTTTCTTGTCTTCATCGTAGATAGCAACACGAGAAATGTAAACCTGCCTCTCGAAAGGAGCGTCAAATCCTTCATAACTTGACGACACAGTGTTCTTGATTGTCACTGCGTCGTTCTCTAAATAGACATTAGAAGACGTGACGGCAACTCTGCTTTGTCCGTAATCCAAGAATGTTGGGTTATTGGAGTAGTTTACCTCGCCTCTGCGAGCATGTGCGAACATTGTAAGGACTTGCGTCTCTGTGTGCCCTTTGAAGGAAAGGTCAAATGAGGCAGAGGTAGAACATGCTACTCCGTCATTAGCGCCACAAGCAAAGCGAGTCCATGAGCCCGTTGTTGTAGAATCAAAGTCATAAGTGACGGTGTTAGTGAGATCCCAACTGCCTGTGAGCAGGACGAAGCCTTCTTCATACATTGCAACACCTGCAACAGATCCTGAGCCCTCGGAGCCCTCTGGTCCAACTTGAATTAATTCGCCGTTGTACTTGGTGTCTTGTAACTCTCCAACCAAAGTGCCTGTTATGTAGAACTTGAGCGACATAGAGCCGGGCTTAATGCGTGTTCCGTAGAAGATCTTTGGAATAGAGATAAGATTGATGTCTTGCTCGTCTTTGTTCCATAATGAACTTGAGACAGCATAATGAGGACTACGAGTAGAATAGAAGTTCAATGAATTTCGCAAGCCATAGTAGTGACGATAATTGGGAACTTGCCAAGATGTTCCATCTGTGTATTCTTTTTTAGCACCTGCTGTCTCCAGTAATTCTCTTGTTATAGATGCCGACATCACGTATGAAGAGCCAGTAAGAACAGAGCCGGGACCCATACTGGAATAGTCATCAGAAACTTCCCTGATCCCAGAAACAGTTCTATCTTCTGCTTTGAGATATTGCTTCATTCCGCCTTTGATGACATAAGGGATGATTGGTGGATTGTCGCCACTAGGTGTTGCTGAGCCCTCTTCTCTAATGCCACCAGTGGTTGTAAATGCTATGCTTCCGTTTCTATCGACGTTATATTCAAACAGACTGATGCCTCCAGAAGCAGACAAAATGTCGCTATTGAAAGCACCTTGCTCTATTGGTCTATGATCGTAATAGACAGAAGAATCATAAATAAAGAAACTACTATGAGGATAAGCCCTCATAGCATTTCTTATCACATCGCTTCGTCCGAACTTCTTGAGGGACATCGTGCCCTCCTAGTAGTCGAGCCTGACGCGGAGGGTTAGTTCGTTTGTGGGATCCTTGCGAAGCGGCTCTGAGAGTTTCGCTACAGCAAGGAGTTCGTTCTGTGAGTTGTAGAGACCGATTGTTGTGATGTAAGAAACTGGAGCGTTGTCTCTGTTTAGGTTCTTGACACGAATCGCACTTGAACTCAAGTAAGTTGGGTTATTTGAGTAGTTGAACTTATTGTGTGAGGCGCGGCAGAAATAGACAGTTGAGTTGATCTCGGTTGTGTTGTTGAACTGGAGATTCTGTAGTCTATGGCGGAATGCGTCAGCAGAGCCAGAAATAGAGCCAGAAACCAACTGGTCGTCAAACGATCTTTCGCCATCTACTGAAGAACTGTAGAAATCAGTTGTTCCTGCCCAGATAGAACTGGTAAGCACCATGACGCCTGCCTGATAAAAAACAACGCCGCCTACGCCGTCAGCAGAACTGGATAAAATGCCATAATCACCACCAACTGTGTTAAGTGTTCCTGCATTTTCTGTTGCTGATGAATCTGTAAAAGTCTTTGACTCATCGGTGTCTTGTGAATTAGCCCATGAACCTGTTGCTATTCTAATCGAAACGGAGCCTTTCTTGATCTGGTCCTTAGTTAGAAGACGAGAAAGGTTGACAAAGACAACCTCTTTCATTGGGTTGCTTTCGTTAAGAGTCAAGTCTGATTCAAAAAGACGAACACGATTTGCAGAGCCAGTGTAGCCAAGCAGAACCTGAGAGAACTGGTTGTACATGTTGATCTTTTTGGTTTCCTGAGCAGCGTTAGCAGAGCCAGAGAGATCTGAACTTTCGTCAAAACCAACTGTAAGATCAAAGATGTGGTTGGCAGAAGAACTTAAGTAGGGGTAGTCATAGACGGACTGGAACATGCCATGAGAGTAGTTCTTGATGTTATCGTCATTTGGGAATGTTCCGTAGGTGCCGCTAACAATAGTTCCTGTTAGTGGAATCACCTCGTGAAGTAGCGTCTTTGTTGTGGCTACGTCTGTGTTTGGGTTTATTACTTCATAATTGATAGGCATTTAAGTTCTCCGATTAAGCCTGCTGTCTTACGATTCTGATTGGTAGTTGAATTGAAGCACCGGTTGTTAGACCCTGAACATAGACTGTGGTGTCGATGTAGTCAAAGTTATCGCTTGATGCGAAGCCAAGGGTAGTTCCGGCAACACCAGTTGAACCGTAGAGGCTGTAGTAGCTTGGTGAAGCGGTGCCCTGAGCATTGATTTCGGTGCTTGGGGCGAATGATAGTGCTGTCATTCCACCACGAGGACCAGCGAGTTGTGATAGGTTTGTGCCTGTCTCGTCAGTTGTTGCTGTTGTATATTGAAGAACCAAGTCTTCAAGACCGTCAGCAATTGATGTAACGTAGTTGTCCATGAATTGTGTGGCAGAAACAGCAGACTTTCTAGCGAATGCTGTAAGTGTAATTCTTCTAGAGCCGTCAGTGTTGTTGGCGAAACTCTGGTCTTGACGCGGCTGGACAGAAATCAAACCAGCCATGAAACGACTATCGAATCTAACGTCAAACTGAAGGTCAACAAGGTTTGTGCTGACAAGCATGTTGTCGCGGTTTTCTCTGGTTGGCTGACGATCAGCAGATGTGATGCCAGACTCAATGATTACCTTGGAAGAAGGTGTTAGAGTGTTGGGCTCTAAAACCTTGGAAGCGCCAATGTTGGCGTCCTGAGCGAGAGTAGTGTAGGTTGCCTTGTTTGCAGCAAGTAGGATGATGTTATTATGTTTGATTACAGAATCGACACCAGACTTCTGGTTTAGTGTAAGAACCGGCATGTAAACAAGGTCTGTTCTTGTGATGCTTAGTAGTCCGTACTTGATAGATGAAGCCTGCTTTGTAGCTGCTTCCATGACTGGAGACTGTAGAATCTCAAGGTCAAAGTAGGCTGAGCCTGATGGATGGTCGGCGTTGTAGAGTGAGTAATCAATCTCATCGTCGCCAAGAGCGAACTTCACAATGCGGAAGTTGCCTTCTGCCATTCTTTTTCTGCCTACATCTGTTAGCACGGCGTCAAGGATAATGTCGCCAGAGTTATCTAAAAATCCCATTTATTTTCCTCTCTCACTTAAATAGTAGTTTGTTTTTTTTATTCTCTCAACCATTCGTCTTGTTAAACTTAATGTTGAGATCGATTTTCTTTCCAGTTTTCTTTGAAGTCAAACGAAGTTTGAAGGTCTTATCCCAAATCTTGTTTTCGTCTTCGACAGTTCCTAGTGCAAAATTTCCAACTTCTTCAAACGCTGACTTGGAGAAGTCTACTGCCGTAGAGTCCAAAATCAAGTGCTGAATGTTGGGAACGACATTAAATAGTTTCTTGAATGACATTAGCGGTTCGGAAATGTTATCCATAACCAAGTCTTCGGCTGAGAGTTGATTAAAGTTGGCATAGACATAACCGCCGTCGTTGATTAGTTCTGCCTCAAAGATTGGCGTGAACTCACCCGCAATACCGTTCTCGTTTACTGCTCGGAAGGTGTAGTAGTATTTCTGATTTGGCCTCACCTTCTCCATGAACATTGCATCTAACTTGATACGACCTTGCTTCAAGATTCTCAAATCAATTGACTTGCGTAGGTTGTTCTCAAAGTCTTGGTAAGATCTGGGCTTTCTTGATAATCTGTAGACTTCAAATGTCTCCGCCATTGACACCGATTCGTCTTGAATAAAGTCGTCTTCTTTAAGATCATTGCCAGTGAGGTAATCAGTTTTGTTTTGGTTATCTTGTGGCGTTAGCGTGGTTGGGTAGTCTACTTCGTCTACTGAGAACGTGTCATAAGATAAGAAGAAAGCCAATCTATTGCTTTGATCTTTCAAATGATGCGGGGTAGCGATGATGTCATTTGGTGGATTATCCAAGATCTTGAATGTCTTCTCTTGAATTGGCACTTCTACAATCTTGAGCGAAGGCTCAATGTTTATGTTGAAATCTGCGAGATAAGGAAATGCTGAATTCAACTGAGCATTTGTGAAGAACGGATTAATAGACGCTGAATCTGTTTCTGAAGAGGCGACCAAAAATGCACGAGGATCTTCTTCATTCAAAATCCTTAACTGCTCCACTAAGCTGGGTATGTCTGACTCAGAAGCGCTAGCTAGTTGTTCTACAATAGTGTCTACTTCTTGTTGCCATTCTTGTCTTAAACGAATATTTCTTTCATTTGTGGTTTCAATTCCAACTGTCTGGTCGCTACTAAAAATGTTTACAGAAGTTTTCCCTGTTATTAGATCATAAAATTCCAAACAGTAGACATCATCTTCTTTTGCTATTTGTCTTGTCAGCGCAAGGTCTGACAACCTGTATTTGTAGCCTTGAACCGCAACATAAGAAAAAATCTTGTAAGTGTAATCAGTTCCATACTTGACTTGGGTGTCTATGTACTTAATCGCATCGCCCTTGTTAAAGAACCAGAAATTTTGCAAAGTGTTTTCGGTTCTTGAATCTCCAGTAGGAGGTCCACCTATTTTTTGAACTCTGTAGGCAAGAACCTCGTGCTGCTTTGTTACATCCACTGGATCGTTCAAAAAATGCTCTAGGCTTTGGGGTGCAGAAAAATTATTATTTATTAATTTGACAACATCATTGAGCGCATTGACTGCTATTTCTGAATTCACAAATCTGTAGGCACCAGTGTTATCAAATGCTGCTCTTGTCTCTGGCGTTGAGGAGCCATAAAAGAATGCATTGCTTGTTCTTGATAGTACGTTTTCATAATCATAGAGAATCATTTCCGGAAGATCCAGAATTTTTAATTCTCTTGTAGCGACCTCATCGCCATAAGTGTTATCTATGGCAAATGAATAGGGGGTCGGTTTTAGTGATATCTCATCCGTAAAAGCTTCTTTGAGAGTTTTGAGAAATCTTGGAGCATACTCGTTTGTCTCTATTACACTTCTTAGTCCATTTCCAATCTCACTATCGTCAACTTCAAAGCTTATGCTGTTTGCCATTGGCATCAAAGAATAGACTGCTTGCTTCTTATCATCTTTTAAGAAAGAAAAATCAGTTGCGATTAATTGATCGTTGTGTTCATTCAAGACGCTTGGATCTAAGAACATGATGTTTTGTAGTCTTGTTTGCAGTCTCTGAATGGTGGATTGCTGATAAGTGTGGTTGACATAAGAGATATTTAGATAATCTCGGATGTTATTGTAACTGTAACGGGGGACGCCTTTGTCAGAAGCAACGCTGGAGAACAGAGTGTTTATTGCCCCTTCTTCTGGATCCGAGACTTCTGTGTAATAAAGAACTTCGTTATCTCTTGTAATTCCATCGTCACTCGTTGCCGAAGCAGAGAGGAGCGGCTGTTCTTGCTCCAATTCACTTGTAAAACTAATGTAGTTGAAGTAATCTTCTTCTATTGTTCCGTCAAGCGTTATCATCTTTGCAATGTCAAGATCATCCATGCCTTCAGAAATTAAGAAATAAAAGTTTGGAAGCAGATGTTCGGACGCAACTTGCGACAAGTTGTTTTGATATCTTTCATAAAACTTGTAATATTGTGCTAATGATTCTCCGCTTACACTATCAGTGGTGTTTGATAACTCATTATTGTAAAGTGGGATTTCTATTTCTGTTCTATGATCGAAGTAGATTGCTTCGTTGTAAACTCCATCATAGGCTTTCACTCCGAAAGAGCCACCAACAACATAGGCTCGCCATTCCTCGTCAGAGCGGATTCTGGATGAGTCTGAAGTTCCATAAATTCTTGATGCGTATCTTATAGAATTAATTAGAGATCCTTCGTCAACTGGCGTGCTTGTTTCGGCATAATTGCTATCAAACGATTCTATTACCTGATTTGGAGAAGCTTCAACAGCAGTTAGGCTATTTTCATCGCTCACCCAGTAGCCACCCAAAGCTTGTCTGATTAATTCAGAAGAGCCGAATAGAAGATTTGAATCTGCTATGTTTAATGTTTTTGTTGTCATTTGATTGTAAATAGACTAGAATGATGATAGTTTGATTTTCTTTATGTTCTCAAGACGATTGGTAGTAATTGAGTTTTCAAAATTAAGATCTGCCTCTCCAGTTAGAGAGCCAAAAATAGATTCGATTGAATTACGAACTTGTTCCGAATTTGTCTTTTTGTTTCCTAAGAATTGGTTTAGTGAATCTCTTTCTTGTAGGCTATAGATAACTCGACTATCTGTTGTGACACCAAACCCCGGCATGTTTGAAGTTGGAACATAATCTTCAATTATAACACGCGCAGATGGGACTCGGTAACGTTCAATAAAAATATAAACATTTTCTTCAGAACCATAGCGAATGTTTTGCCTTGTGTTTCCTGCAAGATTGTCATAAGACTTTAATTCAAACATCAAATCATCTATAAATCCTTGTTCGTTTATCGCTGAGTTTTGGATTTTATAGACCACCGCAGTGGTAATCTGGGTTATTTCTTCATTGTCTCCAAGCACCTCTGTCTCTTCACTAGCGCCGCCGGGATCATCTGTTCTGTCTGTGTCTTCAACAAATGTTTGCTGAGTCGTTGCTCCCGCTTCAGTAGAAACTCCTGCGGCAGCAGAAACTCCTGCGGCAGCAGAAACTCCTGCGGCTCCAACTCTAATAAAAGACCCTCTGTAAGTTGGTCTTTGCTTTGGAAGCCCGCTCCTGTCCGTTGGAATAAATTCCACTTGCCTTCCGCTTGTGCCGCCCATAAAAGGGCGATTATCAGCACTTTCTTCTTCACGGCGCGGATCTGTTTCAACAAAAGTTGTTTCTCCCAGTCCCGTGCCGCCATCAAACTCAATTTCTGCTGTTTTGCTGTCAGAAAATCCTATTACATCAAAACTTCCCATTATTTCAATACCTCAAGTTGTTTTAATGTCCTCTTTTTGAAATTATTTTTTATTATGTCTCTTGTTAGTGCTTGAGTTTTATTTGAGTTCATAAAATTGTTTTTCTTATCTAAATAGATTTCGTTTTGTTCTCCATGATCGTCTAGTTGATAAAACGGATCATCTTCGTTTGGAAATTTCTCGTCTGGCTTATCATATTCATTTTGCAATGTTTTATAATCTTTTCTTTCTAGAATTTTAGGATTTTTTACGAATTCCTTATCATTTGAGATTTTTTTTAACGAATAGCTACGCTGCTGAGTATCTTCAATAGTAATCCCAATTGCAGATAAAATTAGGTTACAATTCTCACCTGCCTTGTTGGTCTCGAAGTCTTGCATTACAGAATTATTAATTAAGATTTTTTTACAATTCTGAAACTCTTCGGATTTTCTATTTTTTATTCTTACCGTTCTATTTGATAACTTTCTTTGTTTTGGCATTTGATTTCCCCTATTGTCCTGTCTCTTCATTAGCATTATCGACAGGATCGTCATAATCAAGTTGTTCCATGAAATCAAATTTATCTTCTATCCACTTCCACGGATCCCAAGTTCGACCAGTTTCATCATCAACATAATCAATGTATTCAGACTGCATACAATAAAGGATTAGGTTTCCAAAAAAAGATCTAAATTCTTGATATTCAAAAGATCTTCTAGTCTCGTTTCGCAGGTCTTTATAGGCTTGTGGATCAGTTACGCTGAATGGCTCTCCAATTTTATTCATTTGATGCTTAATTGCATCACGTCTAGCAGACCACTGTAGGTTGTAATCTTCAGAATAACTAAGAGCGTCACCAAAATCATATACTACCCGACCAATAACCAACTGAATCACAGCATACATTTTTTGTGCTCTGTTTCTTTCTTTTCGTTTAAAATCTTTTCCGTTAATTTCTTTCAAATCCTTATTCATGGCTTTTTTGAAATCTGAAAAACTTACTCCTGTAGAGAGCGATGGATCAGAACCAGAATATGAGTGCTGAGCGGCAAACACGCAAAGATCGACAATTCGTTGAAAAATAAATTCTTTTGCCCTATTCTTTCCAAATGGCGCAAAAGAGCCATTCCATCTTTTGATTTCAAATATAGGATCAGGAGAATCTGGCGTGAAGTCAACAATGTCAGGGAATTTGTCATAACCGTTTGTGAAAACAAGTTCTATGTTATCTCTCAAGTTTCTTCCAGTAGGAACTCCGTCCGGACTTGGTAGTTCGTCTACTTCTCTTGTTATTATGCCATCATCTCCATAGTATTTTTCATAAAATTCTACAATTAGTGCAACCTTGTTTTCTAAGATCTCCAAAGTAGTAGTTTGGGGATTCAGATAAGAGTCGGAGAAAAAGTCCGCATAATTCTTTATTAATTGAAAATTCCCCTGAAACGCATCTTCAATCAAATCTAAATGGATTGCATAAATTAAAGCAGAAGAAACCCAAGGATAGCTCACTGCTCTGAACCTTTCTTTTACTCCTTCCACAAAAAAGTCATTAAATCTGCCATCTATGTTATTGTAGCTACAAAATTCTCTAGCTAGCTCAAGATAATAAAGCAGTTTGCTTATTTGATTTTTAAAATGGCTCTTCAAAACGTCATAAAAATCTATTGTCTTATCTTCAATCTCAATGTTAAATCTGTAAGATTGTCCTGCTTTCGTTGCTGTTGAAGACGGCTGGAAGTCTTGATACTCAAAGGCAAGCAGCCTATAACCATCAAGTCCTCGTGCAGTGTCAAACTTTCTCAACACAACATAATTTCTCTCAATATCGGGGTCTTCCTTAAACACAACTTGTCTTGGGTTCCTACCGACGGCGGAGGCGACGGAACGTAATGTCAAATTATCTTGATAAGTGGAAGCAATTTGTTGAACTATGTCTTTATCGCTATTGAATCTCAACAATTCTGTTTTTGAAATTTGGAAGTAACCATCTAATGAGTTATTTCCAAACAAGTTCAGTAGCTTTTGGACGGGATAGATTTGTGAAATGTTGCTCTTCTTTTGAATTGCTTTCTCATAATCAAGGAAGAAGTAGCCAAAGTTTCTAACTACATCATAGTTTGGTTCTACAATCTGTCCACTGTCGAAAACCTGACCCGTAACAGTTGAAAATTTATCAACTTCAAGCTCTTGTCTTTCCATGAAGAATTTGCTGTATAAAAACTTACCTGTGTCATCTGGGCGTGGAGAGTAAAGTGTAGCATCCGATCTTTGAGTCCATGAAGCTTCTCTATTTTCTTCTTCTATTCCGATGTAACTTGCCAACTTCGTGTTTGGAACAATTTTCTTTTGGAGTCTCTCGCCAAGAATCAGGGCGTCGTTTGCAGAAAAGATAATAGTCTTTAGTCTATTGTAGAGAATTCCTAGCGCGCTTGTGCTTGTTCTTGAAGGAAAAGAGTTTCTAACCTTATCCAATTCTACGATAAACTCAGCGCTTCGGCTTTGTGTTTCTGAAACATAGGAGATACTATCCAAGAAAGATTGTAGTTGTTGGTCTTCAGTTGTACCATAAGGCGCAACGAGATCATCGATTTGTTTTTTTAGATCTTCTCGGAATGAGTCAGAGGTCTTGTAGTAATCTTTTTGAATTGACTGTAGTGGGATGGACTCGTAAGGTAGTCCTGCCGAATCTTCATAAAGATTAATTGGGTCATTAGCAAGTCTATTGTCACCAACTCCATTTAGCGGTGCAGTAAAAACTTTTTCGTAAACAAGCGGAGAAGAAACATTTGAGAATCTGGCATAAGATCCTATTTCATCAATTTCTCCTATTTCTCCACTTAGGTCGTATTTATCAAATAGGCTAGAGTTTAGTTCTCCGTCCTCGTCCTGCAAGACACTAATAAAACATGAATAATACGTTTCTCTTTTAAAAGTTCTGGTTATTGCTCTTGTAAGTCTGGTAATTGTTGAGCCACCAACATTAACATCTCCATACGCTTGCTCGGGAGAGTAAGAAAATTTAGCAAATCTTTTACCCTGTGAGTTATAGATTTGATCTGAAGCCAATAAGAACGTATTTCCTAAATTTAAATTTTCTGTATTTGCAATTCGCATAAAACCAGAATGAAGATATAGATTACTTAAATCATTGTAAATCTCTTGATTTATGGCGTCATCTTCTGTGATGTGTAGGTAGATTGAGATAGTCGGAACAATCACATCATTATAGATCTTCAACTTCTCTATGAAAGGAGTTGGAATCTTCTTTCCGAAACGACTTATTGTGTCGCCTTCAAAGATTAATCGGGACATATCTCTGACTCCGTAACTCTACCGTAGATGTCAAAGAATAGGTCTTCTTCATCTAGTTCATCACAATCGTAATCTAGGTCTATTAAATAGTCCTCAGTGTTGAACTGATTGATGTACTTGCAGGCAATCTTGGGATCGATCTGATAGTCTCTATCAAGAGTGAAGTAATATTCAACACTATCGGTGTCTAGCTCTTGTGTGTTCTCGACAGGAGCAGCATGAACCAACATTCCATCCACAACTTGCGGCACCTTATTCCTGAAGTAGAGGCGTCTTAGTTCACCTGTCTCAAAATCTGCTGGAACCTCGAATACTTCAATGTCGAAGTTATCGGTCAACAACTCGGTGTTTAGTTCTTCAACATAGATGAGTGCGTCTTCTGGAATAAGGCTAACAACTGTATCATCTGCAAATCTATTAGAAGTTTCGCCAATTTGTCTTAAGTTCTCGAATGAAAAGCGAGCCTCGGCTGGTTCTGCTTTCAATTCGTAATTGACATCAATGTTAATTTGTGTTATTCCCGCCTCGGCTTTAGCTCTATTCTTTGTGGAAGTATCTAGCACTCCTTGAAATGAAGAAACAGAAGAAGAGATATGCCCCTGCATTGCAATGACTTTCCAAGCAGGCGCGACGTTCTGTTCTTTGGATTGCAAGAGTGCGTCACCAATGAAAGCCTCCGTTGTGTAGAGGTTGTCAAGTTGTTTTAGAGTAACTGTGTCAAATGTTCCACCTTCAACAAGTGTGCCAGACATAATCTGGTTGAATAGCACTTGGCTTTCAAGATAAGCGGTCTCTTGCTTGATGCGTTTGTGGATGTCGTTCTGAGTCTCGTTCACAGACGCAGAAGAGTAGCGAACATCATAGAGAATGTTGTCGTCAAAGAAAGCGTAGTAAATTGGATTAAATCTTCCCATAGACAGCTTCTGCTTACCATAAGGCGTAAGCTGAATGTCAAACACCTGCTCTTTCTTGTTTAGGAACTTCATTGCGGCTCTTCTTCATCTGCCTTGTAGAGAACATCGGCTTCTAGCTTAACTAGTTCTACGAAGGAAAGGTAATCGTAAGGCCAGTTGAACTGTAGGTACTCGTCATCCTTGTCGGTCTCGGGCTTATCGAGGTTGCTTGTGGGTCTCGCTGCCTTGACCTGTGGCGGGATAAGATCGTAGTAGTCCTTGGCTGCCTTCTGCTTGACCTTGAAGACCATCCAACGTAGGTTGGGGTTATCCATCAAGTTACTTTCATCTAGAAGCTCGTTGTTCATTAGATCGTGAGCAACCTTTGCTT
>Ga0099849_1001134_pt1 | contig 12419 bp, 7 predicted proteins | sample CB_VirMetaG_4_FD_78177 | JGI IMG/M metagenome (GOLD analysis project Ga0099849, IMG submission 78177) | Freshwater to marine saline gradient viral communities from Chesapeake Bay - CB_1508_1M Viral MetaG | ecosystem: Environmental > Aquatic > Marine > Coastal | place: USA: Chesapeake Bay... | reverse complement strand
CTTGATGACCTTGTGCTCCTTGAACACCTTGAGCACCGACGGCACCTTGTGCTCCAACAGCACCTTGAGCCCCCTGATGACCTTGAGCACCTTGAGATCCAGTAGCACCTTGTGCACCTTGAGGTCCAAGTGTTCCTAATCTAGCCCACTGAGTTCCATTCCACTTATATACAACACTATTAGCAGTATATGTAGCATTTAATGATGGTGATGATGGAAAATCTAGTGCCATTATCTACTTTTTGAATATTTATTGTGGTTTAATTGGCCAAACTGGATTTTTTGGATCTTCTGTATTGGAAGGAAGGTCTCTGAGTGCTTGACGATACGTTGTCCATTCGACAGGAATAGAAGTACCCTTTTCGGTATGAAATGTAACAATCCAATCACTGTCGATCAAGAGACCATTTCTCTGAATTCTCAATTCTTCCCAATAATCTCTACTTGCTTCTATTGCTGCAGATACGCTTTCTAGTCTTTTAATTTCACTTTGATAAGTATCTTGTGCTTGAGAATAAATTCCCAATTCCGTTATAATATCTGCCGATCCATTGGTGTATTCTATTTGTCCATGATCGCCATACCATTGTACAGCGTGAACATTTGATGGTATCCATGACATATCAACTTCAATATCTAGAAGTGTTTCGCCATCAATTGCAATTAGTTTATCAGAAGGAATTATTGATAATCTCATTTTTCAATCAAGTCTTCATTATATATGCAAGTGCATAATATGGTGGTCTGTTTTCGTGAGCACCATTACCACCAGCACCACCAGTGTTGTTTCCACCCTGTGATACGGGTTGCGATTGACCACCGTTACCAACGGTTTGTCTATCACCACCACTATAGGAGTGACTGTGGCTTGGCATTTGGGACCAGCTAATAGTAACACTATTAGCACCACCAGTGTCACCGACACTATAAGCATTACCAGCACCAACGATAAATCTATCTCTTAGATCTGGTGTTCCATTGGAACCATTACAAAGTACCCAACCCGATGGAATAGATGAGGTACTGCCAGACCACATAATAATTCCACCCGAAGGAACAGCAAATGTAGATAATCCACCTTGTGCTCCTGTAGCACCTTGTGCGCCTTGAGCACCTTGAGGACCAGGAACTGTTGAACCAGATCCAGTGGCACCTTGAGCACCCTGAGCACCTTGTGCTCCTTGAGCACCTTGAGCACCAGTTGATCCTCCACCACCTGTAGAACCTTGAGCACCTTGAGCACCTTGAGCACCATTTCCCCCACCAAGACCTTGAGCACCTTGATGACCTTGTGCCCCTTGTGCTCCCGTAGCACCATTTCCTCCGCCAGCACCTTGTGCACCTTGATGACCTTGTGCACCTTGATGACCTTGTGCTCCTTGAGCACCTTGTGCACCTTGAGCGCCAGTATTGCCAAGATTTCCTTGATCTCCTTGAGCACCTTGTGCACCTTGATGACCTTGTGCTCCTTGAGCACCTTGTGCACCTTGAGCACCAACTGATCCCATAGGACCAAATATAGCAGTCCAATTCTTTCCAGTGCTATAAGTTGAAGATGAGAAGTACAGTGGATTTGTTCCATGTGTGATTGATCTACTTCTCTGAAGCACCCCATCTTTATAGTAATTTACAGTGGTTCCATCATAAGTTATTGACACAACTGTAGAAGTTGTATAAGTTCCATATGTCGCTATACTGGAACCATTTTCATAGATTTGTAATGATCCACCATCAGCATAATACCAGGCATAATCTAAAGTTGAGTAAGAAGTAGATGCTGTTGGATCTGCAGTAAGACCCATCATCATATAACCACTGGTTGTTGCTGTAGTTCCTGCCATGTAGGCATATCTGTAGGATTCTTGGGAATAAACCCTACCATTCCAATTACCGTTGTCTGCGTTCTTGGTGAACTCATTTGGACCAACTTGGGTCATGTTTGAGGTCAGGATTGGATCCCAAGATGAAACTCCAAATTGTCCTTGAGCCCCCTGATGACCTTGTGCTCCTTGAGCACCTTGAGGTCCTTGTGTACCTTGAGCACCTTGAGGTCCTTGTGTACCTTGTGCACCTTGAGCACCCTGATGACCTTGAGCACCCTGATGACCTTGTGCTCCTTGTGGTCCCCTAAGAGCGGCATTTGATATTGATGCTTTCTTTAAAGATGAATCGCTTGCATCATATATTAAAAGATAATCCCCAGACTGTGTTTGACCACTAGTCAATTCTGTTCTATTACTAATTAAACCAGGAGCGACAGAAGTTAGTGAAGAATTTACTACACCAGATCCTAATGTTGTTGAGGTTAAAACATCAGTTCCGTCAATTTTATACGATTTTCCACTAGCAACATTCAAATTCTCACTAGACTTGAGTGACGTGCTAGAGTGTTCATATAAAAATGTATTATCTGGTCCTATCCTAATACCAGATCCATCTGCCAATAAATCAGTAGTTGCTTCCGTAGCGAGATCAATAACATAGTCTGCCAATTCTATTGATGTTGAATTAATTTGGGTTGTTGTTCCTTCAACATATAAATCACCTTTAATTCTTACAGCCCCAGTATCGTCTCCAATAGCAGATGGATCGATAATTAATTCTGCTGGACCTGCAATTGTTGCAGTACTGCCACTACCATTAAAAACCCTTATACCATAGTCAGTAGTTGCAAATTTTTTGGAATTGTCATAATACAAATCTATGGATCCGGAGGTGTTAAAAACACCCATCTCTTCTCCATTAGAATTTGCAATTCTTATTTTACTTGTATTGGGAGTATCAATAACTAAATCGGCATTAGTAAATTGATTTCTAATTAATGCTGTTGATCTTGTTGATGGAAATACTGCAGATACATGTTCAAGAATAAGAGTTGGCAAAAGTCCACCAGATCCAATTCTAATTTGCTTATCATTACTGGTGAGAGTAATATGGTCATCAACTTTTAATTCACCATTAATTGTCGATATACCAGTTACTTTTAAATTTCTTGTCGTAATGTCTTGACCGACTATTGTTGATCCACTTCTCGTAACAATATCTGGTGCATAAAGAGTTCCACCAATGGAAACAGTATCGCGGAAAGTTGTTACCCCTACAAAAGTTTCAACTCCACTAATCGTATTAGTATTTCCATTGATACCAATGGTTCCTTGACCAACGGAAAGAATCCCTGTAATCCTTACATTCCCATTGACCCATAATGAGGTATCTGCATATCCCACTGAACCAACTTCAAGACTATATCTTGGAATTGTAGTTCCTATTCCAACATTCGTTATTGTATGAATTCCTACATCATTACCAACCCAATAACCAATAATTTCATCCAAAAGACCTGCATTTGCATCAACCCACTGTTGACTATCACCATCATTATAATAAATTTTTAAAGTACCATTAGAACTATTCCACCACAAGTCGCCAGAGTTTGGATCGACTGGAGCAGAATCCGAAATGGTGACCGTTTCACTGCCACCAGAAGTTTGCACCCACTGTTGACTATCACCATCATCATAGTAAATATAAAGTTCTCCAGTATCACTTTCCCACCACAATTGTCCATCAATAGCTGTTGGTGGTTCGGTTGATATTGGTACTAGTGTTTCTTGACTAACTGTAATAGTTGCAATACTTCCACCCGGAGATGCAATAGCAGTAATACCAGAACCAACAAAGTTCAATCTTGTTATACTATTAGCAGTTCCTACAAGAAAACCCTCATCGAAGACACTAATAGAACCTGGAATTAATCCAACGTCTTCTTCCCAATACCTATCATAAGTCGTACCGTTTGGAACGGTAATTAACTTATAGTAGGTATCCGATAGTGGTATAGGTCTTTCACCAGGAAATCCGAGATTTGGTTCAACTTCACCTGGATGAACATACAAATGACGATCTGTATGTAGACCTGAATTATCTACAATTTTTACTCTACCACTTAAATATCTTTGTGATGGTTTTCTTGAATTATCTGCCATTACTTATCAAGTAGTACTATTTTCTAGAATGCTGCCAATGAATTCCATTTGTAGAGGTCCAACAAGACCACCACTGACATATGTATGCTGAATTCCGTTGGCACTTCCCACAGTTGTCGTGAAGGTTTTTGATGTACCTACAGGACCACTAATACTATCTACAATATACGACCTTTGTGGACTTGGAAAAATAGTTGTAGTAATACCAGAACCTGATGGGCAAGTCATAGCAATACCAGACATTGTTATCTCAGAACCAGACTCAAAACCATGTTCGGTTAATGTTGTGATAGTCGAAACACCAGTTGGTTCGTCATAAGTAACATTAGTAATAGTTACAATACCAGTTTGTGTTCCTTTAAGGTAAAGTCTATCAAGAGTCGTTGCAGTTTTTTCTAAGATTAAACGACCATCAATGAGAATAACTGCATCATTAGGTGGAACTTCAATATCTTTTATAATTCTAATATCTCTTTTATTTCCCGTACTTCTAGTTTCTCTTCTATGAATAAGAGTGGTTGTAGGATATGTTCCAACTCCTACATTAGATACTTGTGCATAAAGTAAAATAGCGGAAGTACCAGTAGGAACTTCATATACTTTTTGTTCTCCTGGTGCTACAGGAACAGCAACTGTAAGAAACTTATTAACTGGTGCGATTGCCATATTATTTTATTATCCTCCCAAAGCAAGTATCAGTGGTGTTAGGTTTGCTTGTATCGCTCGATTAAAGTCTCTTCCAGAAATAGTAGAAGTGGTTTGGTCAATGGTTAGTCCTTGTCCAATTCTAAAGTTTCCTTTTTGATCTGTGCTTGTGAATGGAACTTGTCCACCATTAATAGCAACAATTTCATTTTCGGGAATGGGTACACCACCCTGGAAGGGGTTTGCACTATTTATGTCTGTGCCAGAACCAATATATTCAAATGAATGGGAGCTTGTAATGATTCTACTTAGTCTTCTTAAAGAAACATTGACATTTTCGTTTACAGGATAAGGAACAAACTCGTTGAAAGTAACTGTAGTCAATCCAACATTTGTTGGTTCTGTTGCCGTATTTACGGTGTATAAAATAGGATCGGTTATTGCTTCAGCAGTTGCCTGCGTTCCACCAGCAGATGGAGAAGATATTGTAATAACAATGTCTTGTTGATTAGAACCACTACCAGCTGGGAGGAAGTTTCTACCGCTGGAAATAATATCAATAGAGGAAACAGAACCAGTATCACTAATATTTGCAGATAATTCTGCTAAAATACCTTCTGGTCCAAATGGTTGTGATACTGTTACAAGAGGAGGAGCGGCAGCACTATATCCAGATCCCCCATTAGTAATGTTAATTGATCTAATGGTCCTTAGTGGTTCCGTTACAATTCCTGATTTAGATCCAGTGTCTGGATAATCATTAAGATTTATTTTGAAAAATAAACCTTGACCATCAAATGGTTTTCTAAAGTTATTATCAACATCTATAACATTTAAAAGTTTATATGTATCTTCTTCAGCAGCAACTGTCCCCCCTGTCGTGATTCCAGTAAACTCATCACCACTAGTTCCATCTGCATACAAACCAAAGTTACCAAATGATGAGTTGGAGTTTGTTAAGTCGCATTGTCCGCCACTAGCAGTAAAAATTGCAATATCACAATTAATTGTAAAGATTGATACTAACTGTGCATATGCTCTATTAGTAATAGATACGCCAATACCATTTTGATTATACTGAGTAAACGAGTCACATACCATAGATTTTAAATCTTGTCCAAGATTATTGGTTCCAGTAAAAGCTGCATTAACATGATTTCCATCAATCTTCATACCAATACTATCACTCATAAAATTAGTGCAGTTACGGACATATGGTGATCTATATCTACCACTTGGTCCTTCATTTGCTGGACCAGCAGCAATATAACCACTATTTTGAGTTGCTGATCCTGTTGGTGGGAATGCTACACACCCTGCACCAGTATGTGCAACAGAGACATTATTGCCAGCAAAATTCATATTTTCAATAAGGCAACCACGCCTAACATGAAATAAATCTTGTGTTGGATTTATTGGAACAACAGTTACAAGTCTTAGATCCTGACCAGAAATAGAAACATCTGTTCTTAAACCGATAGGATTATTCTCGAAATATGTTCCAGGTCTTACATAGATTGTATCTCCATCTTGAGCAACTGCTGCTGCCCCACCAATAGTTGCTTTAGCATCACCTTCAAGAAGTCCAGTATTATTGTCATTGCCATCTTTAGTGACATAGAGAATATTTTTAGTTTGAACACCAGGTGGTCTCCAAGATACTCCAGTACCAACAGAAGCAAGTCTATAGTCCGTTTTTCCAGCAGCTACGCTTCCATTGATATCGATAAGTGTGGAATTTAATTCTATACTGGATTCAAATACTGATGTTCCATCAACTTGAAAATTATTATGTATTGTTGTTGCTCCACCTACGGTCAATCCAAGACCAACAACAAGTTCTTTTTCAAATAAAGAATTTTCTTTAAAAGTTGAGAAACCTGATACATTTAAATCATCTAACTCAGTATGACCAGCTACGTCTAAATCACCAACAACGGCAAGTTTTGCAGTTGGATTTGTTGAACCGATACCAAGATTGCCGCCAATATAAGCACCATCTTTTACCTGTAAAGGTTGGTATAGTGTTCCAGTTTTAGTAAGTCCCGAGTTGCCACTTTTGGCATCATCACCAATAACAACTGCTCTTCCATTCCCAGATAAACTCTCACCATATACTTTAATTACATCCCTTCCACCAGATTGGAATGTTAGTTCTTTATTGTCAACCGCATATTCAAAAATATAATTACTGCTTCCACCACTCTTAAGATATGCATTGACTCCAACATATCCATAAGAATTATATAATACAGATTCATAACCAGTAGGATCACTTGGAGGTTGTCTTAAATAGATAGACGCTTCAGATGCTCCTTCAATAATTGGTCTCGTATAATTTCCACCATTAATGTGTAAGATGTCATTTGGAACACTGACTCCTACTCCAACCCTACCATTAGCAGTAACTACAAAGGGAGTTGTATCAGGATTAGCAGAATCTTCGACCAGTAAAGCATTACCAGAACCAGTTTGATTGATTCTTAGTGCATTAGTAGAACTATTAACTGATATTGTAGAAACACCAGCAACACTTAACTGATTGGTGAAGAGTGTTGACTGAACTGTTGTAATACCAACGAAAGTAGATACACCCGATACATTAAGATTATCTAACTCAGTATGACCATCTACATCCAGATCTAGAGAAACAGTTAGATTATTCCTAAACGTTACATCACCAGTAGCATTAAGAGTACCGTCAATATCTAATGCAAATAATGGACTAGAGTTTTTAATTCCAACATTTGATGATGTGTGAATACCAGATCCAGTTTTACTCCAAATATCTTTGATATATACATCAACAACTTGAGAATCGGCAGGATTTACCTTTCCAGTTACAAGATCTTGTCCAGATTTAGTACCAATGAAATTCATTGTTGTGAAGGATCCAGGACCAACCTGAACACCCTCATTTTGAACAAAAAATCCTTCACTTAAAGCATCTGGTGGAACAAATACCCATCTAATACCAGAAGCATCTCTGGATAAGAAATATCCACTATCTCCACCTTTAAAATTTGCAGAGTCATAGATATCTTCATCAATTTTTACCGATCCGGCAATATCTAACTCTTGTTCTGGAAACTGATTGCCAATACCAATTTTTCCCGCATAATCACCATCAGCATATGCTGAAACGTATAGTGTTCCATCTTCATTCCTAAGTTCAAGTAATTCTCTGACAGTGGCAACACCAACATCGATACTATCAACATCTAGTTGATTATTTACTGTCACAGGACCATCAAAGACCGATAGTCCTTCTACGTAAATATTATTATCAAAAGTAACAGAACTGGTGAACTGAGAATTTCCATTAAATAAAGAATTTCCAGATACTGTTAATTTGTTTAGGAATGAATTTTCTCCAACACTTAAATTTCTATTGACGGTTAAATCATCAACTATTAAATTATCACCTAATCCTTCAAAGTCGTAGTATAAAGTACCGTAGATATATACATCTTTGAAAAATTTTGCGTCATCGGCAAACCAAGTTTGTTCTCCAATATTTCTTACCATCTACCTTACCTCGATAAGAGACCTAAAACGCCAGCAATAATATCAAGACCAACACCGCCAATAGAAATTCCTGAGAAAACTCTTGTTATAAATTGTTTTTCAAATGGAATCGCATTCCCAGACATACCTTGTAAATCAGAAACATTGGAATTTATTTTTATGATGGGACAATTTACATTTAATACATTTGAAGCAGTGATATCCATATCTCCCGTAGATTCAATCGCAATATTAGATCCCATAATTTTTATAGTACCATTTCTATCAGCCGTAATCGTAACATTTCCACGTCTAGAATGGATTAGGATATCTTCACCCTTATCACCGGACATTTCACCAGCAACTATCTCAATGGACATGTCGCTATTTAACTTTAATTTTCCAGCCTGGTCCAGACCAATGGATGCTTTCTTATCGTCTTTAGTTATACCATACATTCTATAAACATCTTCACCACCATAACCCATTTGTGGATTATTGATATCTATTCTAAAACTGGGTCCATAAGATTCTACAAACCTAGCATACCAATTTTGTTTTTCTATAGGTCTTTGTGCCATTAGGATATGCAATCAATAACTTGTTTCACTTCGTCATCAGTTTCTCTTCTTCTACCAAGATTTGCCGATAAAATTGCTCCAGTTCCTGTTTTAGTCTTAATTGAAAATGTTGGAATATCAGTTATATCCTTTGTATTTATTGGTTTAACCTTAAGAATAGATCCAAGATATATATCCGCATCATACTCATTCCCAAGGTTATCAACGATTATATCCCCATCTTCATATCCACTGCCCGGATCAATAATAGTTACATTATCAACAATATATTGAACCTCTTCCTCTACTGGATAATTCTCACCTTCAGATACAACATAAATTGTATCTACTTTACCATTCTTGACAGTTGCTCTTGCCACACATCCATATCCATTTCCACAAGAATCTACAACCTCAACAAATGGTGGGAATGTATATCCATTTCCAGGATTTGTAACCTGAATACTAATGATACTGCCTGTTCTATTTTCATCTTCACCAACAATTAATCCCATGAGAGGATTAGCAGTGGCACCTTCTCCTCCACCACCGAAAATATTGATCTTAGGTGGTCCACATAAAGTAGGAATACCACCAAAACAAGAATTTACATCACCAAGGAATTCTGATGCCGGATCTTTAATTGTATCACTGAATACACCAAATGCACCAACAATATCTTGAACACCATCCAATGGAAAACCAGCAAGAGATGCAGCTGCTGATGCTGCTTTTGCTACGTTTGCATTTTCAATGATACCAGAAAGATCTGGTTCATCTTGTTTGACTGGACCAGAACCAAGTCTATATTTACATGCACCATACTTATCTTTCTGTGAAGGTTTAGAACAAGCACGAAGACCAACCAATCCAAGAATGGCATCGATACCATTTCTCATTAAATTTTCAAGACTAAAATCTTCAAAGAACTGAAGGATTTTGGATATGCCATTAAGTGCTGGCAATAATCCATCACTAATAAAACCTATGATACCATTAATTATAGCACCAACAGTTTGATCCGCAATACAATCAACAAAGTTTAAAATATTATCAGCGACAGATTTTAGTATATCTTTAATTGGATCCAATAGTTTCTCAAGAACTTGATTGACAATACATTCAATAGCATTTTGTAAGACTTTCATTGGATTAACCATCGCCGTTTGCGCCGCAACTCCAGCCAAATGTGCTATAGCAAAATTTGCAGTTGCTGCAAATACTTTGGCAAATACGCTTGCATAAAGCATATCCAACCCCTTACTTAGGATTGGAATCATTTTCTCAAATATTGATGATACCATGCCAGAAATGAGACCTGCAGCCATTTTTTGTATCTGCTCAGCCCTAATATCAATTTCTTGTTTAATCCAATCTCGATAGTATTCTATCTTTTCATCAAACCTTGCCTTTGCTTTTTGTAAAAATTCTATAAATCCTTGAATAGCATTTTTAATTTTATTAATTACTCCCTTCGTTCCCTTATTTTTTTCGCCATCACTTCCACAGGGAAGAGGAATTGTAGTACCATCAGTACTTGTAAAAGTTGATGGATTCTCTGGTCTAACTGACTTAGCTTTATCTATAGCAAGATTTGTTGGAGATTCTTGTGAATCTATCCTTGGTTCATTTGTATTTGAATTTTTGATAGAATATTTGGACTTCTCTGTGAATTTATTTTTATTACCTGCAAATACACCAAACGGTGAAGGTGCATCATCTTCATCTGCTCTATATGTACTATTACCAAATGCTCCCATGATAATAGGAACTTGTGAATCATCCCCATCAAGGAAAAATCCAACTACAACGTCCCCCTCGACAAATTTTACAGATTTTGCTATGTTATTTTGACCTGTTCCTGCTCCTGGAGGAAGCATTACTTGTGCCCAGGGCAGTTCTTCATCAGGAAGTTGTGCCGTACTATATGGGTGATAACCCATAATACGAACTTTATACCTATTTCCCCATCCCGTACCACCAGATTGCTCATTCCATGATGCTTCTGGTGCAATCTGCCCTATCCACCATATAAATCCATCACGACCAACAAAATTATTTTTTATTAAAAAATCTTCCATATCTTAGGCGTTTCCAAACTCTCCGTAGGTATCTCTTATCAACTTCATAGAAGTGAGGGATTGAGTTCCATCAAAACTATGACACAGTTCCTTAATCATATATAGTCCACTTTGTTCACGATCATATTCGTTAGTGGAAGAAATTCTAATAAAATTACATTTAATTACATCACCAACTTCAAGATTTGTATTCATTGGAACTGTCATGGATAATTGTTGCATGAACAAAAGATTATATCTCATTAATGCCTGACGTTGGTATAGTGAACCAGCCCCATTTTGTGTGGTTGATATTCCTTTATCAATGGTTCCTATATCAGCAACAGAAGCAATGATCCTACTTGGCATATCAGATAATGTGAATCCAGATTGATTTACAACTTTTGGTATTTCTGGATCTGATCCAAGATTCTTCGTTTTGCTTGTATAATCATTTAAAGAAAATTTACCCCGCGATGGTTGTGAAAATTCACTAGTTAGAGGGTTAAATTCTGCAAAGAAACTTGAATATGTCCCAAGACGAAGTTTCTTTAGAAGATCATTATTTCTCTCAATGGTATAATTTAAAATTTTAAAATCATCAGTATCTATTGTATCCTTTGGTGCTTCATAATGTGTGTAAGTTGGTGGATTTTTATTACTTACTCCATCAGAAATTAATTTATCAACTGATTTGAAGTTAAATCCACTTGCAGTTTGATAAAAGAAAAATCCCGCAAACCCATCAACCGGGACCGCCTTTGATGCCAATGAAATCAATATATTAAAAGGTCTTCTTAAATTTCCAAGAAATCCATATTGATTTTGAGTTTCATGTATCGAAACATCAGTCTTTAGAAAATCTTCACATATTTCTTTAGCAGAGTCACTAATTCTATAATCTCTTGGAAACCTTTTATGAACTCTAGTAGTTTCGTTGGTGATTGCCTCTCTTGGAACTAGATCTAAAGAAAAAAGTTCTCTTTGACCATCCCTAATGATATTACTTACACCGGAAACATAAAAATAACTTTCTGCATTTGAAGCAAAATCTAATAATGGATTATCTCCATTTGGTTTTATTTTTATTGCTATTCTTTCACCACCTCTTATTGGTAGACCACTATAAATCGATTCATACTTATCATCAGATCCTGGAATGGTTCCGCCAGTGTTTACTACAATCATCTTTGCAGTAACTATTGGTGAAAATAAATCCTCATAATATCTGAAAGCAACAACGCCCAATCTTAGATCTACGGTTTTAGATCCATCATTAGATTCTATAATTATTTCCTGAAATTCTGAGGAGTCTCTTGCTGACATTTATACTATTTTATTTAAGTTTGCCTGATCAAGCATTGTAATCATTGAATTCATATCACTATTTAACCCACTCTCAATACTGTTTTCTCCAGAACCTCCACCAACTGCGACTGGTACATTGACAGTTTCTTTACGATTTATGATAACAACTTTATTCCTCTTTGCATATGCAATATTTTTACTCTGTGGTCCGGATATATTACTCTGCTTTTTTTCTGGATTTTGTAATAATCTAAAGAAGTATTCAAGCGTATTGGAAGGTGGAGATTGACTTTCATTTTTATTTTTATTCATCTGCTCCTTTGGTGGTTGTGCCTTGGGGAGATTTTCAAGTG
>Ga0099849_1001131_pt1 | contig 12438 bp, 8 predicted proteins | sample CB_VirMetaG_4_FD_78177 | JGI IMG/M metagenome (GOLD analysis project Ga0099849, IMG submission 78177) | Freshwater to marine saline gradient viral communities from Chesapeake Bay - CB_1508_1M Viral MetaG | ecosystem: Environmental > Aquatic > Marine > Coastal | place: USA: Chesapeake Bay... | reverse complement strand
TATGCCATAAATAACAAGGGTGACGAGCTGTCCCTTGAGGAGTTTTTAGATCAGGTAGACAAGGTCAAATGCACATTAGATGATCTTCGCAAGCTGGAGTTCGCTAGTGAAGACGATGAGTTGCGGGAGATGCCGCCGTGTTTGCGCATTATGTTTGCAACCTCGGTGCCTGACGGCACCAGAAACAAGGTCATGTTTCATGCGGCGGTGACCGCCAAGATGATGCATCCGGACTCGTGGGAGACCACGCTTGAGAAGTGGAACCAGAAATACTGCAAGCCGTCTTTGCCAGCCAATGAGATTGTAACGATCCAGCAACAGCATAAGAAGAAGGACTATGGCTATCTGTGTAAAGAAGAGCCGATGGGCAGTCATTGTGACAAAGCCGCCTGTCGTCAAGCCAAGTTTGGTGTGGGCAAGAATGGCTCGATGCCAGGGATTACAGGTCTGACAATCCAGAAGTCGGAGCCAAGGCTCTACTTCCTAGATGTGGACGGCAAACGCTTGGAGTTATCCACCGAGCAGTTGCAGATGCCTTTGCAGTTCCAACGTGCGTGTATGGAGCAGCTTGATGTCATGCCGCCTATCATGAAGGCGCCGGACTGGCAGAACTATGTAAACGGTTTGCTGGAGAGCGCCACGCATATTGAGGTGCCAAAAGAACTGACGATTAAGGGTCAGTTTGAGGAACTGCTGGAGGTTTACTGCACCAGTCGGATCAGAGCCAAGTCTCCACAAGAGATGATGCTGGGCAAGCCTTGGACAGAGAGCGACATGACTATGTTCACGCTCAAGGGTCTGACAGAGTTTTTGCGGAATCGTGGGTTCAGAGAACTGCGCCGTCCGCAGATCCAGCAACGGTTGAAAGACCTAAATGGTGGGCAGGAATGCAACACCACATACAAGTTCAAAGACGAAGATACAGGTCAATGGAAGAATCTTCGCGTCTGGTATGTGCCAGAGTTTGACGACAATGAAGTCGATCTACCAACAGAGGAGAACGTACATGACATACCATTCTGATGAACGGTATCTCAAAGTGGGTGAAGTGGTTGCTTGGTTAGGAGTGGCAAGATCTACCGTCTACAGATGGGTAGAGGAAGGTCATTTCCCTAAACCAGTTGTGCTTGGTCCTGAGAAGGAAAAGAACAGTACAACGAGGTGGCTGCGCACAGAGGTTGAGCAATGGCTTGAGTCTCGTCCACGCGAGAAGACCGATGGCTGATGAAACCCTGATCTTCGGACCACCAGGTTGCGGCAAGACACATACGATGATTGAGATCGTGCGGAAGGAGTTAGCGCAAGGCACTCCACCGGACAGGATTGGTTTCGTATCGTTTTCACGCAAGTCCATCCAAGAGGCGAGGGAGCGTGTGGGTGCCGAACTACAGCTCACCGAAAAGGATGTGCCGTGGTTCAAGACGCTACATTCGATAGGCTTCAACTGGCTGGGCATGGACAGCAAGGAGACGGTTCAGCCGTCAGACTTCCGTAAGCTGGGTGACATATTGGGCATGGCCTTTGATAAGGGCACTGCCGAGGCCATGGAAGAGGGCATGGTTCCTTTGTCTATGAAGGAGGGCAACCGCTATCTGGAAGTGATCAGTCGATCCAAGCTGCGCTGTATTTCCATGGAACAGGAGTATAATGACCGTGGCGACTATGATCTGCATTGGTCGATGCTCAAGCGCGTGGATCAGGTATATGCCGCCTATAAGTCAGACGCTGGGAAGTATGACTACACCGACATGATTGAACTGTTTGTTCGTCAGGGCACTGGCCCTGTGCTCGAGGTTCTGATTGTTGATGAGGCGCAAGATCTGACTCCGCTACAGTGGAAGCAGGTAGCGATACTGAAAGAGAGAGCCAGCCGTGTGTACTACGCGGGGGACGATGACCAGTGCATCCACCGTTGGAACGGCGTGAATCTACACAGCTTCATGAACGCTTGCGATAACAAGACCGTTCTGAACAAGAGTTATCGTGTGCCGGGTAGCGTGTACAAATTAGCGAACCATCTGGTTAACCGGATCAGTGTCCGGCAGGAGAAGGACTGGCAACCGAGGGATGAAGACGGCAACGTGGATTTTCACATGAATTGGTATGATGTGAATATTGATGAAGGTTCGTGGACTATTATGGCTAGAACCAACAAAGCCTTGAACTCAATTCACCATTCTTTACGCGAAGACGGCTATTTGTTTGAACGATTCGGTAATTCCATGATCTCGCTTGAACTACTTGAAGCCATGACCATCTGGGAGCGGCTAGCAAAGGGCGAGACGGCAAGCGTTGGTGATATCAAAAAGCTCTACGGTTTCATGCCCAAGCAGGGTGACAGGGCGTTGCTAAAACGTGCCGCGACCAAAACCTTTGATGCGGTAGATCCACAAGGCTACCACAACTACGACAACCTAGTGGCTGAACATGGCTTGCTTGCTAATCAAGATGCAAGGCCGGAGGTCGTGGTCAACATGTCTCTTGAGGACATACGGTACATGGGCGCCGTGCGCCGCAGGGGCGAGGATCTGACCAAGCCGCGCATCAACCTGTCTACCATACACCGGATGAAGGGCGGTGAGGACGACAACATCCTACTGTTGACGGACTCGTCATACCCTGCGGTCAACGCACCAGATCAGGACGATGAGCATCGTGTCTTTTACACTGCCGTGACCAGAGCACGGCATAACCTGCACATTGTCGATTCCCACGCAAAATATAGGTATGTGATATGAAAAGAGATAAATTACTTGATACAGCCAAAGATCTAGTTAACGGACCAAGAGCCAGAGATTACGGTGACGCATACGAGAACCACGAGCGTGTGGCGCAACTGTGGTCTGTGATCCTAGACAAGGACGTATCAGTTTCTCAAGTTTATCAGTGTCTTACTGCCCTAAAACTTGCTAGACTTATAGTCACACCAACGCATCAGGATTCATGGGTAGACATTGCTGGATACGCCAGCCTCGGAGGAGAGATTGATGGCAAAGGAAAGTAGTCAGATTACGTTCCTACACAGGCTGGACTTAGACACCATCGAGAAGGATTGGGTGCCGCCGGAGGTATTCCCAGATCTGCGAAACAGCCAGTATATCGCAATCGACCTTGAGACCAGCGATCCGAACCTGATGACGCTGGGTCCAGGCTGGGCGCGTGGTGATGGCTTTATCGTGGGCGTGGCTATCGCAGCCGGCGACTTCGTTGGCTACTATCCCATCGCCCATGAGGGTGGTGGCAACATCCCACAAAACAAAGTTATGAAGTGGCTGGCAGATCAGCTCGCTACGCCTAACATTCCCAAGATCATGCACAATGCTACCTATGACGCCGGTTGGCTCCGGTGGGCAGGGGTCAAGATCCAAGGCATGATCATCGACACCATGGTAGCTGCGCCTCTACTAAACGAGAACCGGTTTAGCTACAGCCTCAACAATCTGGCAAGGGATTATCTGAACGAGCGTAAGGACGAGAAGACATTGCGTGCCGCTGCGGCGGATCATGGGTTCGATCCCAAGGCCGAGATGTGGCGTCTCAACTCACGGTTTGTGGGAGCGTATGCCGAGAAGGATGCCGAACTGACCTTGAAGCTATGGAACATGATGCGTGTGGATCTGGAGAAGCAGAGCCTCATGGATGTCTTTGACCTAGAGACTTCGCTGTTACCAGTGCTGTTGGACATGCGCGAGAAGGGCGTAAAGGTAAACATTGACGGCGCCGAGGCGGCTAAGAAAAAGCTGATCGGACTCAAGAAAGATCTGATTGCAGATATAAAGCATGAAACAGGTGTGGATGTAGAGCCATGGGTAGCTAGAAGCGTTGCCGCCGTCTTTGACCATCACGGCCTGTACTACAATAGAACAGAGAACAACGGCCAGCCGTCCTTCACCAAGGCGTTCTTGCAGGCTAGTCCTCATCCTGTCGCGGCAAAGATCCTGCGCTTGCGTGAACTAGACAAGGCCAGCAATACCTTCATCGACAACATTCTCAAGTTCTCACACAAGGGTCGTATACACTGCGAATTTCATCAGCTTCGCTCGGACGATGGCGGCACGGTTACTGGGCGTTTCTCCTCAAGCAACCCCAACCTCCAGCAGATTCCAGCGCGGGATCCAGAGATTAAGGCTATGATCCGAGGTCTGTTTGTGCCGGACGAAGGATGCAAGTGGGGTAGCTTTGACTACTCGAGTCAGGAGCCAAGACTCTTGGTGCACTACTGTGCGTCTTTGGCACCCAAGGATCGTCATCCGTCCATTGATGATGTTGTGGCGGAGTATCACAAAGGCGATGCCGACTTCCACCAGATGGTTGCGGATCTGGCAGAGATTACCAGAAAGCAGGCCAAGACGGTCAATCTGGGCATCATGTACGGCATGGGCGTAGGCAAGCTGTCACATACCATGGACATATCTAAGGATGAAGCCAAGAGACTGTTGGCGCAGTACCATAAGAAGGTTCCGTTTGTTAAGGATCTGGCAGACATGGTGTCGTTACGCGCCAGCAACAACGGACAGATTCGCACGATGTCGGGGCGGTTATGCCGGTTTGATATGTGGGAGCCAAAGACATTTGGCTACAACAAGCCCATGAAGCGCGAGGAGGCCGAGAAAGAGTACGGGCCTATACTGAGACGCGCATTTACCTACAAGGCACTCAACAGGCTGATACAAGGCTCTGCGGCAGACCAGACCAAGGTTGCCATGGCAGAGTGCTACAAGGAAGGCTTGGTGCCGCTCCTGACAGTGCATGACGAACTTTGTTTCAACGTAGAGTCCGAGGAGCAAGCTGCAAGAATCACGGACATTATGGAGAACAGCACGGAACTAAAGGTGCCGAGCAAGGTCGATCAGGAGTTGGGCGACAACTGGGGAGAAGTAGGATGACAAAAGATATTCTCATCATCCTGTGCTTCATTAGTTTTTGTGGCGGTCTATTCTTCGGATAACGCTCTCATGCGTTTTACCAAACGCTTGGCGCGGTTGGTGACCTGGTCATACCAGCGGCTGTCTACCATCTCGTCAGCTGCGCGGTTCCAGTCTCGTGCATCCACACCAGCCTTCATACCTTTGAAAGCACTCAGGCGCGGACGCCCCATGTTAAACATCATGTTTGCTATGATGAGCTGGCACTCTTCGGGCAGGTCATAGAAGTCTGGGTACAGAACCTCACACTCGTCCAACGTGACAGCAATATCAAGGTTGAACACCTGACGGACACGCTCTTCATCCACGGGCGTACCAACGGCCTGCCCGTATTCTGGATCGCTCTCTACCACGAGATGGCCTATTCCGAAGGTTGGTAGAGCTAAATGATCCAAATAAATTTCAAACTTGCAGCCCTCATCCTCTGCAAGCTCTTCACGAAGCTGATCTTTGTTCATGGGGTTGTCCTTCCAAGAGATTGCGCCAGAGCCTGAGTCGCAGGGTCGGGCAGCAAGATTGGTGATACTTGTCCAGCGGTTCCGGCACCACCTGGTAATACGTTTGGTGCCTGTTGCTGAACGGTTTGAATTGCTTGATTAGCTACGGGGGCTAGTTGCTGACGAGCGGCATCAGTCACGGGACGCGCTTCCTCGGCGCCTTGTTCTACACCCATACGAGTGCCTTGAACAGTTGCTGCACCTACCAGTTGCCACATGGTTTGAAACCCTTGTGCAATCGGATCGTTGGACTTGAACTTACCAGACAGGAAGTCTTTGACCTTGTTTGGTTGACGAGAAGCCATCATCATCCTAAGAACTCGTGGATCTCTTAACGCTACAGACATTACCTTGAACGCTGCCGCCGTAGGTAACGTAGCAAGCGGGTTGGTAATTAAACTAACAACACCAAGACCAAGAGCAATGTTAGGTGCGGCAAGACCGCCTTTACCCGCGATTGAAGCATTGGAGGCGCGAACCATGTTTTCCGCCATGGTGTTCAGGCTTTCAAAAGCATTACGTCCAAACATAGCGTTGATTGTTTCTGAGCCGTAGGATCTCAAAACCGACTGGAATTTCCCACCAAGCCGACCAGATTTGAACGCTTCGATAAAGTCATCCGTCATGCGGATCTCGCCAGCCTCATCTACGGTAGCACCAATCTGTTTCAGGATTCTGCCCATTGAGGCATCCCGCACACTGTTCATTGTTTCTTCAGGCAGGAAGCGTTGCGCCTGCTTGATAGAACTTGGAGTCTTGAATACGGTTTGCGCAATGACTTCTGGATCGCTGGTAGAGCGCAAAGTGTTGATGATAACATCTTTATCCAATGCCGCACGCCGTGCTTCTGCCGCTTGTAAATCACGAAGTGCTTGGCCGAGTGGCTTACTGCGTAACTGGTTGACTACACTAGGTGCAAGATTAGCTTTGCCACGCTCAAGGACAGTAAGGATATCGTTTACATCCTTCAGATCTTTGCCCAGCATTTTGTCAACAGTCGTGCCCTTCTGTCGAATATTTGCTACAAGTTTAATTGGGTCTATAACCTCTTGTCCTGTAGCGGGGTCAACTACCAACGAGCGTTTAACTTGTTGCTCGACATACATCTTTGATAGACCTTGGCGTACTTCTTCTGCCATCTCTGCACCGTTGCCACGAATACGCGCAAGTTCCGCAGCTTCTGCTTCAATGTCGCGTGCAGTCTTTTCAACCATCATGCGAGTACGATTGTTAGGCGGAAGATCTGCTACATCTTTTAGGGCTTGTTCTACAGTGCGGTTGCCGATCATGCGTGTCTTCAGAATCCGTGTGCCCTCTGCTAGATCCACGATTCCTGACTCAGCCCCCAAGGCTTTACCTGTTGGTGCGCCACGAATGGCTTTCATCAACTGATCAAACGCTTCAGGGTTGTCCTCTTGTATGATCTTGTCGAACACAAACTTCATGTTCATCTGACCAGATTTTGCTTGTTTGATAATGTCCTGAACAACGATGTTGTCAAACCTACCAATACTGTCGCGGTAGAAGTTGTTTGTGCGACTCAACAGATTTAGAGCATCACTTGCATCTGCCGTAGACAGATTCATCTCAAACCCTTCAGGACGGATGATCTTGTCTCCAGCGCGAGCTACTCCAGTCTCTAAACCTTGAGTGGACATTTGAGCAAGCGTAATCTCTGCGTCTGTAAACGCCTGATTGACGGAGGCCTTGAGTGAACCAAGAGCACCTACGTTGACATCGTTCAAAAGAGCCGGGTTGCGAGATGCGTCAAGCAAACCTGTACGGATACGAGATAGGTCTTGCGCGGTGGCGTAATCTCCAAGACCGCGCACCTGTGCCGCGAACCGTGTCGCTCCAATATCGGCAATACTGTCTGTGGTAAGCCGTTCAAGTTCTGCCTTGATCCCTGCGGTAGGGATAATCTTCTGGCCGCGCAGCTTGTCGTTGACGGCGGTGTACAACCGATCAACATCCTCGTCAAACACGCGCTTACGCATACGAATCATGTCATCAAGATTCTTGGGTATGCTTTTGCCATCCTTCAGGTTACGCATGATCGCACTTATCTCACCGCGCACGGCATCGTCCATGGTCTTTTGTGCGTCTGCTAGAGCCTGATCAGCTCCACGATAAAACTTGTTAATATCGTTCTTGACGACCTCATCAAGATTGTTGATAGCGGCATCGTCCGCCACACCAAGCGTGCGCAAGTCAGCAATTACCTGTTCAAGATTTTGAGTAGCGGCCTTTTGATTTGGGAACACACCTTCGTAAACGGCTTGCAGGCGATTCAAAACTGGACGGAATGCTTCATCCGTAGCACCCGCAATCGTGGGACGATAGCCTTTGTTGATAACTTCACGCGCCTGCGCACGCAACGCTTCGTTAGCCTCGCCTCCTGGACCTTTGATAATACGACCAAACAGCTTGGATACGCCTCGACCAATACCTTCGCCAAAAGCACCAAACACACCTTCCATGGCGGTGTCGCGTGCGATGTCCCCAGCAGATTGCAACTGCAACCCTTCGGCAGACTCAATGCCTTCATCAAGTAGTTTGCCCCCAGCAGTGGCGGCACCCACAATCAACATACCCGGAACAAAGCCCACACCTGACGCGGCAATCGCGGCACCTGTACCAGCAATAATAGGTAGTGCAGTTGCGCCAGCAAACTCTTTGACATCGTTAAATGAGAAGCCTTCTTCGTCTACCGCAAGCTCACGGCCTTCACCCAAGCCAAGTTTGGTGCGTCCGTCTTGTGTCAGGATATGACGACCAAGCGCATCTACACGGAAACCCTCGTCACCTACCACTGTCTTCAGATAGTTGGACTTCTCTTCGCCTGTGTCCATGCGACCAAACTGAAAGCGCGAGAACCCTGCAACACTATCCAAGCCAGTGCGATAATCAACACCCGGCTCTTTGTACTTGCTGATATATTCGTCTTCGGTAAGTTGCTCTCCACTAACGGGGTCCATGCCAGCTAGGCGTTTGGCTCGAGCGTAGTCACGGATCTCATCCAATGAAGCGCTAGCAAAATCAAGTTCTGTCTGAGTTGGCTGTGTAGGACTGAACTGCGCTATAATAGCTTCTTGCTCTTCTGGTGTAGGAGCATCACCAGCGATATCTACCTGAACTGAACCATTAGCAGTTTCAACAATTATAGAACCCACACCACTCTCCTATGAAGGCAACTTGAATATGGGCATACCTTGAGCGTTTTTCTGACCAGTATCTACCAACCCTAACGTAGAGCGCCGCCCAACACCAAAAGGTTCTAGTGATTTTTTAGACTCAGATATCAGAGACAACGCAGAACCCACATCTTTTTCGCCCGGCAAGATTCTCCCGCTTAAACGATCCTCAACGCTGCGCATTTCTCCAGCCGCTAACGCTTGATTTCTACGGAAATCATTAATTACAAAACCCATCTTTTGAGCCAACAGATCTGGATCTGCCTGCAATAAATTAAATGACCCATCTTGCAGAGTAGTAGCGTCAACGTAAGCGTCCGCCAAAAACTGAACGTCTCGGTTAGAAATTGAGTTTGCTGATTGAACACCACCTAGCGACACTGGAATGAGTTTTTGGAACGCCTGTCGTACAAAAGATTGATACTTAGCCTTGTTTTCAAAAGATGGAGGAGCGTCTAAACCTACAGCGTTTAATAGTTTATTGCCAAAATCTTTCGCACCACCACGAATACCTGTAATACTACCGTCATCAGCTAGTGTTAACATTGCTTTTTCTGCGAACTCAATACCCACTTCAGCATCTATGTATCGTTTCGCCGCAGTATCAAACTTTTCTTGCATCTTAGTTGATTGTTCATCTGATATTAATAGTTCTTCTCTTCCGGCCTTTATTTGTGCAGCGACTGCTTTAGATCTTTCAAGTGCGGCTTTTTCCTGTGCAAGATACACATCCACATCTTGAAATCCTTCGGGTAACTTACCGTCATTAGCCAGAAGATCAGTCATGCTAATCCGAGCAGGTTGACCGTCTTTATCAACCAAACGAAGGAAGTTACGATCATCCGCTCTTTGCTGTGTTCTTAGTTTACTGTCTTCTTGCAATCCGTACTGCAAAGCAGAAAGTTTAAGCTGACGGTTGAACTCGTCCTTCTTTGCCTTGTCCTTAATTAGCATATCGGCGCCATCGCTCATGGCTGTAGCAATGTTCTCAATGGCTCGAGGACTCTTACCAGCCGCCATGGCAAAGCCAATCTTGGCAAGAACAAGACCACTGTCCGCACCTTCGTAACCCGGTGCCTTGTCCATGAACTCCTTGATAAAGCCGTCCAGCGTGCTCTGTTGTTCTTCTTTAGTGCCACTGTTTATAACACGGTCAATCTCTTCCTTGGATGTAGGTGCAGCATCACCAGTGCCTGTGCCATCACCAGCACCGTCAGTGCCTGTGCCATCACCATCCGTGCCAGCTTTCTTTGCAGCTTCAATCGCCGCCGCAGTAGCATCCGGCGCAAGATCAACGGTTGCGTCATCGCGGTCTGTTTGATCAACATTCTCTTGATACGCAGCTTCGTCTGCCTCACGTTGACGCATAAGATTGTCTACAGCGGATTCAAGCGTATCTGTGCTAGGCGGGTATGCACCAGTCTCTTCATCCGTAACATACATACCGTCTCGCTCAGTTGCCTCACGAGCTATTCTCTCTTGCTCAATCCGTGCACGGTCTTCAGGCTTGCTCATATCAACTTGATACGGTGCAGTGGGCGGCCCTTGGAAGATACCTCTTGAAGGTGCCGCTGGTTTTGGTCCTATGGGCGCACTGTAGGCAGTAGGATCAACCTGATTAAACCCTAAACTGGTAAGGTAATCCTGATCAAGTGCACCAGGCTTCATGCCTGCAACTCGTTGACCCATGGTATCGGTTCCCGCGCCATCAGGAGACGAAAGCAAAGACTGTATGCCTTGCTCAGTAAGACCACGAATAAATGCACCACCACCAGCCGCCGTTTGTGCGACAGGACGAGTGAGAGCCGCTATTGCTCCTCCAAGCCTTGTATCCGTTGGATCCTGCACTGCTTGTCCTGCCAAGAAAGAACTCTGTGATGCCTGAAGCGCGGCGTATTCACCCGGACTAATTGCATCGTCATCACCGTACCCCACGGTTCTACCGCCGCTGATGTATCGGCGTGCAATGTCTAATGGCTGTAGGCTTGTTACACCACGGCCACTTGGCGTTGGTCCTCTATAAGATTGACCCGTTATAGGAGACGTAAACATACTTTGAGATCGCGGAGCAAAAACCGAACCACCAGAAGTAGGGCGTATGTTTCGCGTTTGTCCAGCGTGGATATGACCAACAGGACCACCAGCATGAAACGTCTGTACAGGGGCAACCCCCGCCGACTGATTCAGGGCGTTACGAGCGTTACGCGGCTTAAACATCTTGCGGTTATATACGCTCATTATTTAGTCGCTCCCAACCCCAACATGTTACCTAATCCACCAAAGATGCCCCCAGAGCCAAAGGCTCCAGCCTGCTGAAGACCAGCGACACCCATGCCCAGACCAGCGACCTGAGACAACATACTAGGCGAAGGCGCCGTCTTGCTTGTAAGCGTGCTGGTCGTAGTAGGCACGCCACGGAAGATATCAGACATGAAGCCGATACGCTGATACGGTTCAAACTGTCGCTCAAGGCTTGTAGCGCGTTGTGCCTCTAGCTCTGCCTGCTGTTGCTGTTGTTCCTGACCACCAAGCTGTGACAGGATTCCAACGTCTCTTGCCTGTGCGGCCTGTGCAGATTCACCCATGGCTGCCTGCTGTAGACCCAGCTTACCAAACAGTTCGCCAGCTTGCTGTGAGCGATCCTGTGCCGACTCAAACGCTTGCGCACGAAGCTGTGCCGACTGCCTAGCAAAGGCATCCGCCGTGTTGCGCTGTAGTTCTTGCTCTGCGATAGCTTGGCGTGAACCACCAAAGGCTCCCGCCTGCACCGCCGCCGAACCAATACGCTGACGCTCCATGTCCGCCTGCCGCTGTAGATCTGACAGGCTTTGATCAATAACGTCCTGTGTGTACGGCGACATATACTGCTGGTACGCACCAGGTTGTAGCGCCGCTACACCCTGACCCAGAGTCGCCGCTCCAGCCTGCATCATCGGTTGATAGGCACCCACACCTGAGACGCCGAGCTGGATAGCTTGTTGCTGTGCTGGAGTCAGACCAGCTACCTGATACTCAGGGATCGTGGTCGCCTGATTTGCCATCGTAGAGGTACTGGCAAGCAGGTCTTTCAGGAAGGTTTCCTGATACTCCGGTAATACCTGTAGTTGTTCGGTGCGGACTGTTTCAGCCATTATGCCATCCTCTCAAACTTATCCATCATGGCATACAGACGCTTGGCACCAAGCTCCCTGTTTCCATTGCCTGCGCCTACGACAGACTTTTCCTTAAATACAAATTCACCGTCCGAGAGTCTTGCCTCCTGAACTTTCTTACCATTTTGATATATGCCAGCGTTTACACTGTCAGAGGTTCCAGTGCCTGGACCCTCGATGTACCCGCCCTCTTTCAACGTAACAATGCCGCCCAACGCCATAGTCATGGTGTCGTCCTTGCGAGAGTTGATAGCGTCTTCCAACTCTTCCGCAGTGTCATATGCTTCGCCTGTAACAGGATCAACAAACAAACCCGCAATCGGTGTGCCCTTGTAATCAGGCCGAGATTCAAGTTCACGAGGACCGTCATCTGTAACGTCTTCTTCACCCACACCAGCCATGCCCAGCAAGGAACTACCAACCACTACGTCACCAACCGAAATACCAGAACCAAAGATACCGCCCTTTGCGGCCTCGGTTGCGGCAGTCTTAGCCACTTCCTTTGCGGCTACGTCAGCGGCAACCTTCTGTGTCGCGGCTTGTGTAGCTGCGGCACCAGTGGCGGACTGTGCAGCTGCGGCCCCCGCACCTTGGACACCCAAGGAACCGAGTCCAGCGCCTGCGCCACCAGCCAGAATAGCGTTCATCACCGCATCTTTAGGATCACCCC
>Ga0099849_1001129_pt1 | contig 12455 bp, 14 predicted proteins | sample CB_VirMetaG_4_FD_78177 | JGI IMG/M metagenome (GOLD analysis project Ga0099849, IMG submission 78177) | Freshwater to marine saline gradient viral communities from Chesapeake Bay - CB_1508_1M Viral MetaG | ecosystem: Environmental > Aquatic > Marine > Coastal | place: USA: Chesapeake Bay... | reverse complement strand
GTAAAGTGGCACAGTATTATTAAAGAGATTGCAAAGTCGTTAGATGTAGACCCTGACCAAGTTGTTAATGACCCAGAACAAGCAGCAATATTTATGAAACTCATGGGAGAAGCAAATGGAAATCAACAAACTCAAAGCAATAACCCACAACAAGGTGGCATGGGACCTACTAATGGAATACCTGCAGGAGCAAATGTCGCAGACACACAAGGGTCTGGAGGTAGCAACATCGGAGTCGGAACTCCACAGGTTGCAGGGGAAGGCGGCTTTACTGCACCAGATAATGAACCTCAAGGAGCAGCTTAAATAAATGTCAGCACTTTCTGATTTACAAAAAAAATTAGAACAAGAAGCACAAGGAATTATGTTTCCTTTTAGTGCTAAAGCACCTACAGTAAATACAACACAACAAGTATATGATTCTGCTACTGATGGAATTATGAACATGCAAGGTAAAAAATATGTGGGGCCTGATTCTGTTATACAGTATACACCAGAAGGACAAAGACAATTAAAAGAAATTGAAAAGGGAATGTTACCTCAGTTTGACCAAGAACAATTTCCTGATGTTGGTCAAGGTAAAGTAGAAGATAGAGGAGGCACAACTCCATTTACTCCTACTACATCAACTACACCATCTACATTTCAAACTCAAACTCCTGCATTTGACCCTTGCCCAGTAGGTTTTCAATTTGACCCACAGTTACAAAGATGTGTTCCTATACCACAACCAAAAAGTGATAAAGAAACAGGACCAAGTAATCCTCCAAGAAATGTAGGACCTCTTGCTAAAGCTACATCTTCAATAGCAGATGCTATTAAAAAACTTAGTGATGAAGGTAAATTTGCAGAAACATATGGCGAAGAGGTTAGTTTTACAATAGACAATTCTACTTTTTTATCTAAGCTAGGACCCATAGGTAAATTAATAGATACTTTTTTAATTAAAAATCCTGCAGATGATAATCTGTATAAATTAGGTGCAGACCCAAGAGCAACAGGAATTAGTGTATCACAAAACAAAGATGGCACATTAACTGTTAACTTTACTCAACAAGGCAAATATGAATTTGGACAAATTCAAACAAGTGAATCTTTAAAAGGTAATTTAGCTAGTACACAAAAAACAGACAGTCAAGGTAATATTATCAAGGCTCCAAATGGTCAACTTATGATTCAAGGTCCTATATCACTTAATAGTTTTGGAGTTACAACACCTACAAAATTAACATCAGACCCACAAACAATAAAAGATAATAAAAAAGCTGCTGAAAAAAGAAAAGCACAAGAAGATAAATTTAAAGGAACTATACCTAGCTCCGCACCTAAATCAAAAGGTGGTCAAGGTCTTCTTGGTGGAGGTCCGGGTAAAATTAAAGACGATAGTAAAGAAGCTACACAGTTTAAAGAAAGATTTAGTAAACAAAAATCTCAACAACAATTACAACAAGAAAGAAATCAAATGCTTAAAGATTTAGATAAAGGAATAAAAAAAGGAACAACAAAAAGTACAACAAAGACTACTCCTTCAAAGAGTAGTTCCTCAGGCTCTTTTAAAAGACCATCTTTTACAAAAAGTAGTGGAGGATATACACGTAAATACACAGGGGGTAGATAAAATATGGAAGAAGAAATGAGACAAGGTATGATGGGAGCAGATGTTGACACATCTCCTGCTGCTGCTCAACCTATGCAATTAACTGTATCAGCCAGAGAAGTTTCAAACAATTTACAAAATCTTGAAGAACAAGAAATGCAATTAATTACACAACTAAACGTACCACAGTTTAGAGATTTTATGTCCAAAGTATTTGGACCTGAGTTCGGTATGGTAATGCAAGAAGCTATACCTGAACCACAACAACCAGTTTCACCGCAAGGAGAAAGCCCTGCACCTACGCAAGGACAGGGTATGATGACGCAGCCACCCTCTCAATAGAGGCCCTGCATATAGGGGGCGACCTGAATCCAACAGCACCCCGAAGGAGAATAAATGGAACAAGACAATAAAGAAACTCCTGTTGTAGAAGAAAATTCCGAAGCAACAGAAGATGTCGCAAATCCAACTCCATACAAACATCCTAATAGGAATTTGATGGACAAGGAAATCGAAACAACAGCTACTGAAGAATCTAAGGAAGAATCTGACGAGACGAAACCTAAAGATGACCACCCTGTAGGAGTAGAAGATGCCGTATTTAAGAAGCGATATGACGACTTAAAAAGGCATTACGATGAAACTATATCTAAGCACAAAGATGAAGTTTTAAAACTTAGAAAAGAAAAAGAAGCGGTAGCCTCTAAACCAATCTTTAAATCTAAAGAAGAACTTGAAGAATGGCGAAAAGACTATCCTGATATGTATGACTCTGTAATGCAGTTAACTACAGAAGCTTCTATGAAAGCTAAACAAGAAATGGAAGAAGAATTGTTGCAAATTAAAAAACAACAAACTTCGTTAGCTAGAGATAGAGCAGAAGTAGAACTTGCAAAGAAGCATCCAGACTTTAAAGAGATTAGAGAAAGTTCTGATTTCCATGACTGGGCTTCTGTACAAGATAGTACAGTTCAATCTTGGCTTTATGATAATACCGATAATCCAAAATCTGCAGCACGTGCAATAGATTTGTACAAGTATGACAGAGGACTTTCTAATAAGAAGGTAACTTATGATGCAAAGAAAGAAGCAGCAAAAGCAGTTTCTAAAACTAAAGTATCTGAGACACCATCCGAAAAAAAGAAATGGACATGGGATGCTATCAAAAAAATGAAGCCAGAAGAGTATGCTAAGTTTGAAGACGAAATCGATAAGGCTCATAGAGAAGGAAGAATCGTATAAATAGTTAACTCATATCAATTTTAAACTTAATAATAGGAGACGATAACATGGCTTTTTCAAGCACTTCAGGACATAATAATCTAGCTAATGGTAACTTTAGCCCGATTATCTATTCCCAAAAAGTCCAGAAGTTTTTTAGAACCGCATCAGTAGTAGAAGCAATTACTAATACTGACTATGCAGGTGAAATTGAAAACTTCGGTGACACAGTCAATATAATCAAAGAACCTACTATTACTGTTAGTGCGTATTCAAGAGGAGCAGTCGTTGACACACAAGATATCGTTGATGACCAAATCCAACTTGTTGTCGACCAAGCAAACGCATTTTCATTTAAAGTTGATGACATTGAGGAAAGACATTCTCATGTTAACTTTGAATCAATTGCAACTTCTTCTGGTGCTTATGCACTCAAGAATGAGTACGACAAAAACGTAATCGCAGCAATGGTAGCAGGTGTAAGTTCATCTTCACCTGACCACTTACTAGGAGCAGACTCAGGCTCTGGCCAAGACCAAGATGTTGGTTTCGGTTCAAGTGAAGTAGACCCAGTAGACACAATCTCAAAACATAACAGACTGCTTAATGCAGCCGATGTACCTGAGGAGAACAGATGGTTCTTAGCAGGTCCTGAGTTTGTAGAGCAACTAGGTCAAGCAAACAGTAAGCTAATGAGTGATACAACCGGTAATGCAACACCATTAAGAAATGGTAAAGTACTTAGCGGTAAAATCATGAACATGGATGTATACATGACAAACAACTTTGCAGCAAGTTCAACTTCGAACTTCTTTAAAGTATTAGGTGGTCATATGTCATCTACAGCAACAGCTAATCACATTGCAAAGATTGAGGTAATTAGACACCCTGAATCTTTCTCAGATGTAGTTAGAGGTTTACACGTGTTTGGAAGAAAAGTATTAAGAGACAATGCTTTAGTTCTTTCACACATCTTAATAGACTAATAGGAGGATAATTAAATGGCAACTTTAACAGTAACAGGTAATACATCTTCTGCAGTTGGTCTACCAATCGGTAAGCCTGTAAGAATGGTCACACAAGTTGTGGACTTTTCTTCTTTCACTAACGCAGCGGGTGATGTTGTACAAGTAATCGAAGTACCGGCAAACACTTTATGTTTATATGCAGGTATGGATGTTCTAACTGCTGACGGAGCAGGTAACTCTGGAACATTATCTCTTGGTGATGGAGCAGACGTAGATAGATACGTTGCAGCTTCAACAGCAACTGCAGGTATGGAAGTAACCAGAGCAAGAGCAGGTGATAGTTCAATGGGAACTACATCTATCGGTTATGGTATATATGCTGCTGCTGACACTATCGACTTAGTAGTAGCAACAGGTGCAGTGGACTGTAAAGTCCGTGTATTCTGTGTACTTGCTGACTATGATGGCGAAGGTGACTCAGAAGCACAAAAAGTATCTATTGCATAATAGAACACACAGGGAGGGGTTTAGGCCCCTCTCTTTAATTTAAATGAAATTTTTTGTTGTATTAGTTATATTATTACATGGAGAAGTATCTCCAAAACTTTTTACATATAGATTTGTAGATTTTACAGAAATAGAAACCTGTAGTGTATTTATACAAACTAAAAAACCACAACTAAAAGAATCAATAGAAAACCAGTTTCCCGTAGAAACCATACACTCAAGCATGATGGTTTGTATGACACAAGAAGAAATAAACGCACTCAACCAAGTAAAACAGGATAGCAAATGGCAGGAACAAAAACATATTTAACATTAACTAATTTAGCACTTAATGAATTGAATGAAGTAGAATTAACTTCTTCTACATTTGGTTCTAGTAGAGGAATACAAACCTCTGCTAAGAACTTCATTAATAAAGCTGTTAATGAATTATATATGGCTGAAATAGAATGGCCTTGGTTACATACAAATGGAACACAAGCTACTTTTTCAGGGCAACAAGAGTATACTTTTCCTGCTGCATTTAGAAAAGCAGACTTTGACAGTTTTAGAATTAGACCTACAGAAAGAATTACTAATGGTGAATTTACATCAAATATAACTAGTTGGACTACAGTTAGTGGTAGCCCTGCTTATAATTCTACAGGTAATGGTAGACTACGATTAAACGCTGCAGAAGTAACACAATCTATTACTACTGTAGCAAATAAAAAACATAGACTAAGTGTTAGAGTAATGGACCCAAGTTCTAGTGGTAGTTCTATTACATTAAAAATAGGAACATCTTCAGGTGGCACACAAGTTTTAACTGATACAATAACTGTAACTGATACAGGTAATGGTAAAATATTATCAACTAACTTTACTCCTACTACAAGTTCTGTATTTGTAGGATTAGCAAACTCATCATCTGATAATTTAGATATAGATTTTATTAGAGTATCACAAGATGAAGTACCTTTACATTTATCTTATCTTAGTTATGATGCATACTTACAAGGACTATATACTAAGGATGAAGTAACTGATGATTCACAATATGGTAAACCTTTATTTGTATATAGAACACAAGACCATTTAAGTTTCGGATTATCTCCTATTCCTGATGGAGATTTTTATACAGTTGAATACGAATATTTTAAAACACATACAGAGTTATCTGCAGCTACAGATACTTTAGATTTACCAGATAGATATGCAGACGTAGTTGTTAATAGGGCAAAATATTATTTATATAAATTAAGAAATGATGTACCTATGGCAAATATTGCAAATGCAGAATATGAAAGAGGGGTACAAAGAATTAGAACAGAGATGTTAAATAAACAAGATTATATGAAAGATACTAGAGTAAATCTAAATACAACATCTAGAACAACAAGCAACACTTCTGTTTTAACTTTTACATAGAATGGCACAAGTACAACCTTCAGTTGTTAGTTTAGGTGGAGGATTAATCTTAAATAAAGATGTGTTCTCTATGTCTCCGGGTGAGGCACTACAGCTACAAAACTTTGAGCCAGATATTGAAGGTGGATATAAAAAAATATTAGGAACTGAAAAGTTTAATTCTAATATAGTTCCTCAAGTATCTGCATCTAGTGAAAGAGTTGTTTTTACTGCTATCTTTAATGATGTAGTATTAGCAGGTAGAGGTGGAAGTATACATCGAGCAAGTTCAGGTTCAGGTAGTTGGACATCAACTATTACAAGTTTAGGAACACCAACACAAAACTATGAACACAGATTATTTAACTTTGATGGTACAGATAAAATTGTTATTACTACAGGAACATCTAATCCACAAATATTAAATAGTTCTTTTAGCACTAGTGTTGTTAATGCAAGTGGTACTGCTAACTTTAAGTTTGTAGAAATATTTAAGAATCATATATTTTTTGCAGGAGATTCTAGTAATAAACAACAAATTAGTTTTATGGGTCCAACAGAAACTAATGATTTTACTAGCAACAATGGTGGCGGTACAATTAAAGTTGATGCAGAGATTGTAGGATTAAGGGCTTTCCGTGATAGTTTAATTATTTTTGGAAGAGATAAGATATTTAAATTAACGGGAACTTCATCTTCTAATTTTGCTGTAACTCCTATTACAAGAAACATAGGATGTACAGATGGTAGAAGCATACAGGAATTAGGTGGTGATGTTATATTCTTAGCACCAGATGGATTAAGAACTATTGCTGCTACAGAAAGAATTGACGATACAGAATTAGGAACTGTATCAAAACAAATACAAAAAAGAATTAATGATATAACTACACACAATATTAACTCTGTAGTTATTAGAAGTAAATCACAATACAGATTATTTTTTCCTACAGGAACTTCACAAGCAGAAGATTCATCAGCAGGATTATTATCTGTTATTAAAGCTAATCCTAATACAGGTTCACTAGGATTTGAATATGGTGATATAAAAGGTTTAAAAGTTTCTAGCACTGACTCTGAATTTATATCAGGTTCAGAAACAATAATTAGTGGTGGATATGATGGTTATGTATATAAACAAGAATCAGGAAATGTTTTTACACAAGCTAGTACAACTAAAAATATAAGTAGTATATACAGGTCACCTGATATGACAATGGGAGACCCCGGTATACGAAAAAATATGCAAAAAGTAATTTGGAATATTAATCCAACAGGAACATTATCATCTAGTTTTTTATTAGAGTATGATTTTAGTGATGATGAAGTTCCACAACCAGAGCCATACACATTATCTCAAACAGGTAATATAGCACAGTATGGTTTAACAGAATCTACATATGGAACAGCAGTTTATGGTTCTACAGGTTCTAACTTAATTAGACAAGCAGTTGAAGGTAGTGGATTTACGATTGCAGCTAAAATATTAGACGCAACAAATAATAGTCCAGTAGCTTTAAAGGGATTTGAAATGGAATTTTCAGCAGGAGGAAGAAGATAATAAATGGGTGACACTTACACAAGACAAAGTTCTGCAACCATCGTTGATGGTGGAACTATTGAAGCATCTCATTTTAATGCAGAGTTTGACCAATTATTAGCGGCCTTTGCTGCTAGTTCAGGACATACCCATGATGGAACTGCAGGTGAGGGTGGACCTGTAACAAAGTTATTAGGTAATACTTTAACATTTGGTGCAGGAACAGCAGGTACAGATATTACAATTACCTTTGATGGTGAGACTAGTGATGGTGTATTAAAATGGATGGAAGATGAAGATTACTTTGAGTTTTCAGATGATATACTAGTAGCTAGTACAGAAAAATTACAGTTTAGAGATACTGCAATATATATTAATTCTTCTGCAGATGGACAATTAGATTTAGTAGCAGATACAGAAGTCCAGATTGCTGCAACTACAGTAGATATAAATGGTAATGTAGATATATCAGGCACACTAACAGTTGCAGGTGCACTAGACTTTGGTGATGCTAATATAACAAATGTTGGAAGTTTAGCACTTGATAGTATTACTAGCGATGGTAGTACAATTACTTTAGATTCTAGTGGAGATATTATCTTAGATGCTGATGGTGCAGATATTACACTTAAAGATGGCGGTACAACTTTTGGTAGCTTAACAAATTCTAGTGGTGAGTTAGTAATTAAATCAGGCTCAACACCTACTGCAGCTATTACATTAAGTGGTGCTAATACAACTATTGAAGGTAACTTAACAGTAGACGGAAACTTTGATGTTACAGGAACTTTAGATTTTAGTGACTCAGCTATTACTAATGTAGGAAGTATTCAATTAGATAGTATTGCAGGTGACGCAGATTCTAACACATCTATTGCATTTAGTGGTTCAGATGTTATTACAATGACTACAGGTGGCACTGCTGCTTTAACAATAGATGCTAGTCAAAATGTAACGATTGCAGGTGACTTAACAGTATCAGGTGATGATATTACTATGGCCACAAATACTGCGGGTAATCTTTTAATCGCAGACGGGACAAACTTTAATTCTGTAGCTGTGGGTTCTTTATCAGAAATATCCACAGTAGCTAATGATGATGTATTCTTAGCAGTAGATACTTCAGGTGGCGGACTAAAGAAAATTACAAGAAGTGCAGTTGTAGCAGGACTTGCAACATCAAGTGCTATATCAAATGTAGCAGAAGATTCTACACCACAACTAGGTGGAGACTTAGATGTTAATGGTAATGATATTGTATCAGTATCAAATGGTAATATTAATTTATTACCTAATGGTAGTGGTAAGGTTATCTTAGATGGTAATGGTTCATCAGGCGGTGTATCTATTACAGATGGTAACATTGATATTAGAACAGGAACAGGTAGTGTTGCAAAAGTATTATTTTATTGTGAGTCATCAAACGCACATGCTCAAACACTTCAAGCACAACCTCATTCAGCAGGTAGTTCTGCAGTATTAACATTACCAGTAGCAACAGGTACACTTATTGGCACAGGAGATAGTGGAACAGTAACTAACGGAATGTTAGCAGGTTCTATTGCCGATAGTAAATTAAATACAATTACAACAGCCGATAAAGTTTCAGGTGCTGCAGTACAAATAGATGGTGCTACAGATGGTACAAGTATTACGATTGCAGATTCAGATAAGTTTTTAATAGATGATGGTGGTACAACAAAGTATGTTAATGCATCTCAACTTAATGCTTACACAAGTGCTGCAGTTGCCTTAGATGATATTTCTACAGGTGATGCTGCTGCAACTCTAGCAACGAGTGCAGGTAATATTACTATTGATGCTCAAGGTGATGATACAGATATTATCTTAAAAGGAACTGATGGTGGTGCTGATACTACATTCTTAACCATAGATGGTAGTGCTGCAGGTGCTGCAACATTTAATAGTGATGTAACAGTAGGTGCATTATTAAAAATGCCTGATGTTACTTCTGGTAAAATTTTAGTAGGCGATGGAACTTCTTATGAAGAGGTAGCAGTATCAGGAGATGTAACTATCGCTTCTAGTGGTGCAGTAACAATTGCCGCTAGTGCTGTAGAAAACTCTATGTTAGCAGGTTCTATTGCAGACAGTAAACTAAACACAATATCTACTGCAGGTAAAGTAGCATTATCAGCATTAGAAATAGATGGTGGAACGGATATAAATGCTGATTTAACAGATTCAGATTTAATTATAGTAGATGATGGTGCAGGTGGTACAAACAGAAAAGCTGCATTATCAAGATTAACAACTTACATGACGGGCCAAGGGTTTTCTACTGATGACCCCACAGCATTGGCAATCGCATTAGGATAGGAGGATAAATGGCAAATACATTTAAAGTAGTAACAAAAGCAGGTGTAACAAGTGCTGATGTTATCTACACTGTAGCCAGTTCTACAACAACAGTAGTTCTTGGTATTATGGTAGGTAACACAACAACATCACAGATTACTGCAACAGTAAGTTTAGGTTCAGACACTAGCAATAGAGCAGGTGCAAATAATGAAGCTAATCAAACAGTTGAACTAGTAACTAACGCACCCGTGCCTGTAGGTGGTACACTTGAACTATTGTCTGGTAACAAAGTGGTTATGGAAACAACTGACACACTTTCGTTAACAGCTTCAGGTGCTGCAGACATAGCTTTATCAATTATGGAGATAACCTAGAATGGCATATCTTGGTACACCTATAGATACAACCAATCAGTTTCAATCTTTACAAGGTAAAAGATTTAGTGGTGATGCTAGTACAACAGGATTTACATTAGACATTGCACCTAGTTCAGTATTTGACATAGAAGTCTTTGTAGAAAATGTACGTCAAGACCCAAACTCTGCATATAGTTTATCAGGTACTACATTAACATTTGCTGCCGCACCTCCTAGTGGTACAAATAATATTTATGTAATACATCAAGCAAAGGCAGTAGGAACTATTGAAGTTTTAGACAGTGCTATTACGACTGCTAAAATTAATGATAATGCTGTTTCTTTTGCTAAATTAGATAGCACTAATCAATCTTTCGTTAAATCTATTCCTCAGTCGGGTAGTGCCAAAACAAGTTCATACACATTGACAACAAGTGATATAGGTTCATTTATAGAAGTAGGTTCTAGTGGTGCTATCACAATTCCAAACAATACTTTTAGTGCAGGAAATGCTATTTCTTTATTTAATAATACTACAGGTAATATTACAATAACTTGTTCTATTACAACTGCTTACATTGCAGGAGTAAATACAGATGAGTCATCAGTTACTTTGGCTACAAGAGGTGTTGCTACTATTTTATTTATTAGTGGAACAGTTTGTGTTATTTCTGGAAATGTTAGTTAATGAGTGGAATACACCTTAATTTATTAGGCAGTACATTTTCATCAAACTACGATATACAATATTTAATTATCGCAGGTGGTGGAGGTGGTGGAATTATAAGAGGCGGTGGCGGAGGTGCAGGTGGCTATCGTAGTTTAACTGCATCAGTTACACCAGATACAGGATACACAATTACAGTAGGAGCAGGTGGTGCAGGAGATTCCACAGGTTCAGCAGCATACACAGGAGCAAAAGGAAGTAATTCTAGTGCATTTTCAAACTCAGCAACAGGCGGAGGTGGAGGTGCAGGAAACCATCCGAGTAATGACAATGCCGATGGTATGGATGGTGGCTCTGGTGGTGGTGGTAATGCTTCAAGTGGTCCACGAAGCGGAGGGTCTGGTAACGAAGGAAGTTACTCTCCGGCAGAAGGAAATGATGGAGGAACAGGAACATCAGGACAAGGTCATGCCCCCGGAGGCGGAGGTGCAGGAGAAGCAGGAGATACTGATGGTAATGGTCATGGTGGCGATGGTGCAGCATGGTTAGATGGAACTACTAGAGGCGGAGGCGGTTCTGGTGGTGGAGTAAGTGTCGATGCTGTTAGACCCGGTGGCGATGGCGGTGGCGGTGATGGTGGTACTGCTGATTATAAATCAGATACAGACCCAACATCAGGTACTGCAAATACAGGCGGTGGCGGTGGCGGAGCAGGTGATGACAACACTACTGCAGGTTCAGGCGGTTCAGGAGTTGTTATTATACGTTATGCAGGTTCACAAAAAGGAAGTGGTGGCTCTGTTTCATCTTCTGGCGGATATACATATCACACATTCAATTCTTCGGGAACATATACAGCTTAACATGGCACATTTTGCAGAATTAGATAACAACAATATAGTTTTAAGAGTTTTAGTAGTAGGTAATAATGATTGCTTAGATGCTAATAATAATGAATCAGAAAGTGTAGGAATAAGTTTTTTACATAATTTATATGGTAGTGATACAGTTTGGAAACAAACATCATATAATGGAAACATAAGAAAAAATTATGCAGGGATTGGTTATACTTATGACCAAACAAGAGATGCTTTTATTCCTGCAAAACCTTTTAATAGTTGGGTATTAAACGAAACTACTTGTCTTTGGGAAGCACCAATTGCTTATCCTACGGATGGAGAAATGTATCAATGGAACGAAACAAATCAACAATGGGATTTAAGGGATTAAAAATATTATAATAGGAGTAAATAATGTCACTTAGTAAAATACAGTCAGAGTCAATAAATTTAGCAGACAACTTTGCCTTTACAGGTACAGTTAGTGGAGCAGGAGGCGGCAAGGTGGCCCAAGTAGTCCATCAAAACTTTACAACAGCTTTTTCAACAACTTCTGCTACCTATGCCGATACAGGATTAACACTTGCGATTACACCTACAGCTTCAGATAGCCAACTTTATATTTCAGTCTTTATGAATCAAATTGTTCATAATGGTGCTAGTTTTGCAAGTTTTAAATTGTTTGAAGATAGTACAGAATTAGAAGAATGGTATAAAGCACATGGATACGCAGATAATGACGCAAGTTCTGTAGCTTTTAATGTTAAAAGGGCTGCATCTTCTACTTCTGCAAGAACTTATAAAGTACAAATGGCTAATACTCCTAATACCGGTGGAACATTAAGACTGAATAATTCACAAGCAGATGGACAATCAGCCCAATCAAGCATGATGATTATGGAGGTATTAGCATAATGATAGTAGAGGCAATATTAAAAATTAATCCTAATGCAGAAGTTGCTGTCATAGGTGATGATATAGATACTTGTAGTATTGAGTGGCTTAATGGTACAACACCTATATCTAATTCAGATATAAAAGCACAATTT
>Ga0099849_1001124_pt1 | contig 12480 bp, 13 predicted proteins | sample CB_VirMetaG_4_FD_78177 | JGI IMG/M metagenome (GOLD analysis project Ga0099849, IMG submission 78177) | Freshwater to marine saline gradient viral communities from Chesapeake Bay - CB_1508_1M Viral MetaG | ecosystem: Environmental > Aquatic > Marine > Coastal | place: USA: Chesapeake Bay... | reverse complement strand
TGACCTACTTTTCTTTTTTGTCTTTTCTTTTTCAGTGGCGGTTTTGTTCGTGGTTGTGTCGGTGGTTCTTTCTCGGGTTCTTTCTTCGGTTCTTTGCCCTTGGGTTCTTTCTCGGGTTTCTTTTTTTTGCCTTTCTCACCAGTTTCTTCTTTTTTGCCTTTCTTACCAGCTTCTTCTTTTTTTGGTGGGGGAAATTGAATATTTACATCGGTTGGGTTCATACTTTGTTTTGATTTAAACTCTTTTAGATTTGCTAAATGTAAATTAATATTTCTTTTCTCATCTTCTGACAATTCTTTTGCTTGTAAAATTCCTTTATAATAATTAATATCTTCTTCAAGAGTTTGAAAATCTAATTTACCCTCTCTTATTTTTTTTGCTAATGCATCATAAGCATCGCCAAAATTACCATCTATAATATTTTGAAGCGGAGTATGTGCTTTTGGGTTATACTTCTTTGACATTATAAATTAGTTATATATAAATAATTTATAGTTCTTTAAAAAAAGATGTTATTATATCTGCTGTAGGAGTAAGAGACGAAGTCTCACTCAACCGACTTTTTGAAAAGTCTGTTGTTGTTGTTGAAGAGATTTAAAAAAATCGGCATCAGTCGGCACATTCAACTGAATAGGTGTTTCAAATGGAGTTTCTATTTCCTTCTCTAATACCTTTTTTATTTCTTCTTGTTGTTGTTGTTGTAATTTCTTGAAAAAGTCAAAGCCTTCGGGTATTGGTGCTGGTGTTGGTGCTGGTATTGGTGCTGGTGTTGGTGCTGGTGTCGGTGCTGGTGTCGGTGCTGATGTTGGTGCTGGTGGCGTTATTTTCTCTTTTTCTTTTTTATATTCTTCTAATTCTGTCGCTGGTGTTTCAAATGGTTCTAATATCTTGCTTTCTAAAACTTTTATAACTTCTTCTTTTAATTCTTTTTTCTTTGTAAGTTTATCAATAGCATCTTCTAAGTCTTTTAATGTTGCCCCAGTTTCAGTAGTTTTAAATTGATTAAGTAGTTTTATTAATGCTTCCTCAACATCTTTTTCTTTTTTAGTCGGCATTTTGTAAGGGTCGCCAACTAAAAATAAATTATCTTCGTTTAATGGTATTATGTTATATGGTTTAAATCCTTCTTGATTTTTAAATACTTCATTTATAGTTTTTTTGTATTCATTAAATTCGTCATAAAATTCTTTGTATAGTTTCGTTGCTTGTTCTTTATTAATATTTTCTTTTAATTTAAATTTTTCTCTTTCTAAATCTATTTTACTAACTGCTTCAAATATTTTATTCATACCTGGTTCAATAGTTTTTAATATTTTTCCTGGTATCGTTTTAGCAAATTTTGGATTAACAACATCTACGGATGGTGGCGTTTTAAATTTTCCTGGTTTCTCTTTTTTAAAATAACCAACTGAATCTAAATATTTATCGTATTTTTCCATAACTTTATTTAGGGGGTCTTTTATCTTTTTGTATTGTTTTGTTTCAGCAAATAAAGAATATATTTTATTTACTCCGTCTGCCATATATTTAATCGGTCTTCCTAAAAATCCAGTGCCGAACAGAATACTGGGATATACAAAACTACGCAATAATGCCTCACCCATTGATATTGTGGGGTCATTTATATTATTTCTTATATATCCTAATGTGCTATCATATGCGTCTTTTGATGCTAATAAATACAATCCACTATATCCAAGTTCCTCTGTTAATCTTCTTAAATATGATAATCCAATAACGCTATACCCTCCTATTTTTTCAATAGGTGCTGATTTTGATTTAGTAAGACTTTTTACCATTTCTAAATCAAAGTATGCTTTAACAATATTAGAAGGGGCGTAATATCCTAAATCGTGCTTAAAACTAATATAGTCTTCTCTGTTAGTAGGTAAATAATAATCTAATTGTTGTCTTTTACCTTTCCAGTTTAAACTTAATCTATCATCATTTTTAGTGAATGGCCCCATAAAGTTATAGCCTGGCAAATGCCCTTCCGGTAAGTTTTCAAATGCTTTGTTTATGTCTTTGCGTATATCTTTTATTGTTTCATATACTGATTTAGCGTTTTCATCTATTTCGCCTATAACTTTACCGCTAATATCGCGTATCTTTTGTTTAGACATAGTAATATAATTTATATCTATATAATATATTATTATCTACGATGGGCGAAAAAGAAGAAGTTGTTAATATTGATTTAAGAAAGCTAAGAGAAGAGTATGTTGATGACTATGAACCAACAGAGGAAGATATGAAACTTATGGAAGAACAGAAAGAGATAGGTAGAGAGATTGATAGTGCTTATAAAAGAGAGATGGAATTAAGAAATAACCCAGAGCAATACCCACTTAATGATTTTACTAAAATACTATATAGGCTACCAATTACAGAAAAACAAAGAGAAGAGATATATAACAATCTAATAAAGGAGCAAAAAAAATAAAATAATAAGTATTATTATATAAATGGATTTAGCAGAATTCGTTCAACCTTTATTATTTTCGTCAATTGAATTTGATGAAGCATTAGATAATGTAGATATTGCCGACCCTCATAGAAGAGCAGATGAGGTAGATGATAAAGACACTGCCCCAGTTGTCAATGCTCCTTTGTATGATACAAGCATAACTAATCCTATTAAAAAGAGTAATAAGTCCCTTGCTGACTTTCCAGATTACAGCGATGAAGTAATGAGTGATTACAGACTATCGCAGTTGTTAGGCAAACCTATGGAAATACCCAGCGTTGTTGATTTAGATACTGCTGATGATTATGTTGATTTTATCAAGAATAGTATAAAAAATATAATCGCAAGTGAAAATGAATTTAATATAAGTAATGCTGAAATCTCTGATAAAACAAAAGTAGAAGTGTCAGTTTAATATAAAACTTTATATTTTACAACTATGTAAATAGTCGTTTGAATATAAAATGAAATTTTATATTCTACAACATACTTATTAAATTATTTTATTTAATAATTATATATATAATGGAATCTAAGCCAAGTGGAAAAATGGATATGTCCCAAATCCAAGCTATCAACAAAGTTAAATATGCTCTTCCTTCCAATCTTAATATAGTAGAAAGAAGAACTAATAAAGTTAATTTTGCTGACCAAAACGCCTACTCATCTACAAGCGGTAATGAAGTTGTTATAAGACTTCAAGCATCTACTGACTATGTATATGGTCCTAACTCATACCTTGTTATGGATGTTGAATGTGTTGGTGCTGGTGCGAATAACATTGGATTTGTTAAGAATACTGCAATGTCCCTTTTTGACAGAGTGTTATATGAAGATAGAAGTGGTGCTGAACTTGAAAGAAATGATAGTCTTAACAGATATGTTGCCCAAGTATGCCCTCTTCACTGGTCTAATGAATATACGCTAACTGGTGTTGCTAATGCTGGACAATTTGATAGTGGTGTAAATACTCATACTGCTGGTATCCCAGATAACAATGTTTATCAAAAGAATGGAACTATTGCTAACTATAACACAAGAGGAAGTGCTTTAACTGTTTGTATCCCCCTTCATTGGTTTCTCGGTGTTTTCAGTCAAGAAACTCTTATTCCCTCTATGCTTGTAAGTGGTTCTCTTATTAGACTACAACTTGCTCGTGCTGGTGTTGCCTTTGAAACTATTGATGGAAATGATGAGATTACTAGTTATTCTATTACCAATCCCCGTGTTGTATTAGATAGTCTTTCTTTATCCCCAGTCGTTCAAAAGAACCTTATGGAACAATCACAAGCTGGTGGTGGTCTTGACTATTGCTATGAAACTGTTTATTACCAATCTGGAAACCCTGGAACACAAACTAACTTTAACTTACAAATCAATAAAGCAGTATCTCGTTGTAGCAAACTTTATTGGTCTTCTCGCGCTCAAAACTGCCCTGACACTGCCTATAATGCTGATGCTGGTGCTTCCAATGATAGTCTTGGTGCTACCAAACTTAATGTATCGCAACTTGATTACAGATTGGGCGACCTCTTCTTCCCTCAAAGAGTTATCACTGTAAGCGGAAACCCAGAAAAGAATGGTGGTGAATTATATGAAAACACTTTACAATCTATTCACAGAATGAAAACTTCTGTTGACCCCCCAAGTGTAGGCAAAGACGAATTTTGTAGAAGTGGTACTGCTTTAACAGGAACTGCCGCAGGAGCAGCTAACATTAATAATGGTAAAGCAGTTCATTGTCAATCATTTGAGATGTCTTCTGCTCTTGAATACTCAGGGCTTGCCATTAACAACAGCAGAACCTTAGAAGCAAGAATTAACTTTGTTGGCCCCATCCCCGCTGGTGGTGAGCAAGTCATAGATGCTTGGATTAAATACCTCAAACTTGCCAAATGTAATCAACTAAGAGCCATCATAAAAGAGTAAGTTCTATAAAAAAACTGACCGATTTGGCATTTATTATAATATATTATGTATTTTTTTGCCAATTCAGTCAGGGGAAAAATAAAGTTTTTCCCTGAACCCTACGAGAACTCTCGGGGTCCATGCATTTTTGATTGATTAATTTAATAACACTATTAAGTTAATTTTTTTTTATAATTGATTATAATATAATGCTAACCAGCAACGAAAGAATTAAAAACTCCCAAGCGAGATTTGTAAGAATATCAAGCGAAGATAAAGTTATTGGGACTAATTCCCAGTTTGTTGTTAATTTAGAAAGTTCCGGAGGTTCTATTGATAATGTCAAGGGATTTATAGTTCATAGCATTGAATGCCCCAATGTATTTAATAATATAACAACCAACAATAACAGAATAGATGTTTCATTTCCCGGGCCACATACTGAAACCCCTTTTAATATTGGTATTACGCCAGGCTATTATTTAATTGATGATTTATTAACTCAAATTAACGCTCAAATAGCTTTTGAAATTGCTTCTAATGGTGATGCGTATACACTTGTATTTTCAAAAATAGGGGTATTCCCAATGGAGAGAGTATTAGTATCTGTATCTGGCGTATCAGTAGGACAATTATGCTTATTTAATAGACCTAATGATATATTATCAACGCTTGGCATTGAAAGTGATGTAAATTCATTACCGGGTTCTACTCCTTTTTGTATTAATAATGGTGTCCCACAACTTGCCCAAAATATACCTAATCTTATTGGTGAAACTGCTGTTTATGTTCATAGTAGAACACTTTGCCCCTTAAATCTAAGTGAAGGGTCTGGAACATTTAGTGTAGTAGATAAATTAAATTTAGATGAACCATTTGGTTCTACTTGTTATAGTAATTTCAATAATGATATAACACATCAAAAATCATACTTTCCATTTGAGTCTAAGAAAACATTAAGAAAAATTGATATAACTTTGAGAAATAGAGCCGGTCAAATATTAGATTTACCATTTAATTTTAATTTCAGTATGATGATAAAAATATTTCACGCATAATTTATTTTAATTTCATTTATTATAATAGATGAATAACCAAGGGTTTTCTAATAACAATTTACATATAGGTGATACTTATATAAAAAATGGTGATTTAAATGTTGATGGTGATTTAATTGTTGATGGTATTCAAGTTAATTCATTATCAATCGATGGTTATACATTACCAACAAGTGCTGGAACAGACGGACAAGTAATTACAATGAACGCTGATAATACAACAACAAGTTTTAAAGATATACCAAGTTCAACTGAAAGGATAGCAACAAGTAGATGGTTTACACAACAACAATCATTATTAAATTTTAGTGCTTATACTGGTATATTTTTAAATTCTAACACTGGAAATTCTACAACAATAGGCGATAGTATAATACCAGCAACAGATTTAATATTAAGTGAAGAAAATTATTCTGTTTTACATGTCCAATTTATATTAAGAATTAATACAACAGATATAGCACAACCTAATCAGTGGCAATGTAGACTAAGATTGGATGATGGTGTAGGCCAAGGAACTATCGAATGGGAAGTACAAGAATTTACAGGAACATTACAAACAAATAGCGAAAGAATACAAGACTTTTATTTAACTTTCATAAGAAATCCAGCAGACCCTACTAAAATAAATGTTTCTAATCAAAGTATTAAACATACTAACGCAATATCATCAACAGCACCAACATCAACAAATTTAGATAAACTATTTTTATCTAATAACCAATTTAAATTAGGTTCTGAAACTGGTGAAATTTCTATGTTATTACCAACTACTAAATCGTATTTCTGTCAATTTAATAACTATGCCGACGGAAGACCATTAACAATTACGATGGCTTGTCAAAGACCTAATCCAAATGTGGCAAATACTATCGATTATGGTGTATTAATGGGCGAATTGTATACATTCAAAAAACAAACATTGGCAGGTGGTGCTGGTGGCGGTGGCGGTGGTGGAACTTCTGACCATCTGCTTTTATCTAATTTAGACGCTGGGCCATTTCTTGATGGCGGTCATACTAATATGTTTGTTATAAGTGGTGCTAAACCAATGTTTGGAAATATTAATTTGAATAATAACGATATTACAAATACTGCTGTTATAAGTGGTCCTAACGGCGATTTAAATTTCACAGGAGGCACTGAAATACATTTGAATAGTAATAATGATTTACATCTTGAGGCGGGTTCAAATTTTAATACAGAAGTAAGAATTCAAGGAAACGGAGAATTCAAAGTATTACACGGAGGCAGTGATAGATTTACTGTCGCTAATAACCTTATTACCGCTAATAGAGCAATTAATATGAATAATCACGATATAAATGATGTTAGAACTTTATCAAACGGTTCTGCTGCAGCCACTATAGATTTTGGTTTTCTTGTGCCTAATCGATTACAATTGATAAGTGGTGATACGGTAATTCGTGATGTTGGTAGTGGTAATGCTATAGAGATAGATTCTAATCGAATTTTGATTGATGGCTTAGTAGGGAATACAGAAATCAGGGCTCTTGGTGCTGATATACAATTAACCTGTAATAACTTGGATTTACAAGGGGCATCGTCAATTAACAACGATAAGATAACTATGACTAATACTCTGACAGAACATCCTATTATAGTTTATCTTCCGGCATTGTTAGCAGATTTTCCAGACCCTGTTAAAAATTTATTAGTAAAAATTAATTCAAGTGGAAATATTCAACCTATTGCCTATGGCGAACCTGATAACACTGGGGTCATTGGAAGTACACACGAAATAGTAGTTGCTGATGGACTTGTGGCGGTTCAAGTTGGCGGTATATGTAGTTTCACACCAGCTCCTACTATAGTGATAAATCCAGGTACTCAACTTGAAAAGACAAACACCGGCGTGCCTACAATCTTTGGCTGTGTACAACCTTCTAACGGCGTAGGCACTTGTGCTGTTGCTCTAACTGGTGGAACTGGCGCAGCTGATGGCAGTGTTAAGATTTTAGGGTTATGGCAAAAGAATGAACATTTTTAAATATAAAGTTTATATATAATGGATAATCTGCGAATACGAAAAATTACGAGACAAGAAAAATATAAAATATATGATATTACTACTGGTGAAATTATTAAAATTTATGACTCACGGCAACTTGCCCACAATGCTTTAAAAAGAATGAATAACAAGAAAAAAGAAGTTAAGTTTAATGAAGACGCTAATGTGGTTATAATACACATTAAAGACGGCGATGTGATAAAAGAAAAAATAAAAGAAGAAATTAAAAAATAATAAGTTATTAATTTAATATATAAAAATATATTATATGACTGGCTGGTGGAGATGGCTTTACTATAATATAGGTTGGGAATATCCAAATGACCCGACAGAAGAAACTAAACGACAAAGACACGAGGTGTTAGTACAAATTAGAAGTTTTGGCGATAATATTAAAAATATAGTATTAAAGGAAGAAGGGGAAGTGAGACAATCAACTCCAACTTTGGATGTTGGAATATTAGAAAATGAAAATAATATAATTGATAATATAACAGATTACACAAGATTATTTGAAGGAGTTGATATACCGGCAAAAAAGAAGAAAAAAAGAAGGCGGAATAAATCAAATAATTATAGTTTTTAGTAGAGGAATTAAACTTCGTTTTAACATAGTTTCCCTCAACGATTTTTTTTAAAAAATTGTATTATATAATGACTGGATTATTTATAATATCCGTTTTAGTATGGGCAGTTATGCTGGGTACTTTTTTATGTTCTCTAGTGTGTTTGCCGAATGCTATCAACGATTTAGATGATTAATTCTATTTTATCAAGTAATGGCGGTTTAGGTTTTTCTTTAACTTTAACTATCTTAACTTTTTTATATTCTTCTGGCTTTGGTTTTCTGCCGTATCGATGCCGAAAACTTGTTTTATGTAAATTAAAATTATGTTCTAATACTGCTAAATTGCATTTCTTACATACTATATACTTTTTTCTTTCATTATAATATCTTTTATTATATTCACGTCTTTTTTGTTTTATGCCATCTCTTTTATAATATTCTTTGGCGTATTCTAATTTTTGGTCTCTATTAACAGAATAATAATCATTTATATACTTATCAATTTCTGAATCTTCCATTTAATTTTACTACATATAAAATTAAATGACTTACGAGAACAGAGCAACAGGTAATATGAGGGACAATTGTGTATATATACATTCAGCTACAAGAAGGGAAAAAATCCAATATGTCAAACTTAAAAAACCCTTCAAGGCTAATAATATATATTTTATTTTGTTTAAGTATTTTATTATGGATATAAACAGAGTATTTATAGAGTTAATAGATTTAATGAAAAGAGCTGGTAAAATAAAACGCTTAGATGGTGAAGGAAAAAAAAAGTTTGTATTACAAGAAATGAAAAGACTAATAACATATGATAATTATATTGAAGATATATTAATAATAGTAATAGATTTATTAATAGATGTAGAGAATGGAAAACTTACTATCAATAAGAATGTTAAAGATAACGCCGTAGGAAGCATCACAAAATGTTTTGATTTCATGAAATGCAAGAAATAATATAATACGCATTTATTTTATTATGGCAATTGAAGATAAGCGTAAATATCTTAATGAATTAAAAGATAAATGTTTTGAAGAAAGTAGGGCGTATAAAAAGAGATATTCTAAATTGAAAAGGCGTGATGATTTTATTGATGTTATTACAAGTGGAATGAATAGCGGTGTCATTGCTTTAACTATCTCGGGGTTTGTACTTCCGCCACTTCTTATTGTTTCAGCTTCATTGTCCGGCGTATCGTTTGTTATTCAACAAGGACAACGAACATATAATTTAAAGCGTAAATATATACAGCACGATATCACAATAAAACAATATGACGCATTAGCAAGAGAAATAATAAGCGTATTACATAGAAATCATATGTCAAGTGCTGAATATGATGACTTTATAGAGCAAGTAAATGATAAATGGGCGCTTATAGATGACTCACGCATAATTTGATTGAATTAATATAAAAGTTTATTTTATATGTCGCTGGTCATTCAGTCAGTATTAATCCCAAAAGATAAATATACATTAGTTCAAGCTGCTCAATGGATTGCTAATAATCATTTTAAAGTATCATTCTACGGAAAACAAGTAGATGAAACAGAAAACTATTATAGATATAGACAAATGGCGCCGTCTCGCTTTGTAAAAGATAAATATATTACAATAGATTTTAAAGATGGCGTAAAATTAATAAAAGGGGAATTAAAAAAATGACCTGACCGAATTGGCAAAAAAATACATAATATATTATAATAATTGCCAAATCGGTCAGATAATTTAAAGATAATTTAAAATAGTCTTTTGTCTAATATGGTGTTATCGTCGTTTTCGTCAAATTCATTATCAAATTGATTATCAAATTGTCTGTATTTCAATAAGTCATTAGTTCTATCAATAAAGTCATTAATGATTTTGTATTTTTTAGTTTTATTTGCTCCTTTTCTTGAACTATCTAATATGTTTTTACTGAATAATTGTTTATAAATTACAGACAAATAATATTTGATATTTTTATCAGTATTAAATGTTCTTGTATTTCTATTTCTAAATACAACTTCAAACTCATCAAATAATTCTTTTCTTTGGTCTTCTGTTAAATCATAAGTATCACTATCAAATACATTATACATATCACAATTTAATAATCTTAATAATTTTTTAGTGTATAATAATTTCATTTCTCTTGTAGATGTCTTTTTTGTGTTGAAGTCATTGCTATCTTGTAGTTTAATTTTAATTTCATCTTTTTCTTTATTCATCATATCACATAAATTTAAATGTTGTGTAAATAAATTAGCATCAGTAAAATATTCTTTGTATTCAATAATTTTATCTTTTGGAACTTTTAAATATTTATTGACTTTTTTGACTATTTCACTATTTACATCAAAATTATCATCTTTTGCTTTTTTCATATCTTTTATTAAAGTATTTAAATTTTGTTTGTCTGTTTCTTGTTCGCCAGTTTGTATTTCAAACCCTCTTTCTTTTAATATCTTTATGAAATGACAAAACTTATTTGTTTCATAACATAGTCTATCATATTCAAATCTTGTTAATAAGTTCATATATTGCTCGTTTTCTTTTTTGCTACATAATAATTTAAATTCATTAGTAGCGTATTTATCACTATTCAATATCATTTGATTTACATCATTAATAGTATAGTCATTATATGTTAAACGCTTTTTCAAAAACATAAATTTTAATTCTTTAATGTTTCTACATCTTGCAACTTGTTGAACCATAGCACGAGGTGAAATAGTATGTTCTTTATAAAAGCAATAAACATTTCTATGTAATGAACTATCAATACCATAAATGATTTTAGGGGAATAAATAATTTTCTTGTTATCGTCAAACTTTACTTTTTCATCTGTTCCACTCACAATAAGTTTAATGTCTTTATCATTTAATAAATTATATAACATTTCAGCATTTGTTTTACTATCGCAACAAATTAAATAACTATCTTGTGTCATGATATCATTAATAAAATCTGTAAGGTTGTATAACTCAAATACTTTGACGCCTTTATTGTGTTTATAAGTGTTTTCAATAAACTTATATTTTTTATCAACATAGTTTAATAGTAATAATGAGTTATCAGTAATATCGGCATCTGTTGCTATAAATTGCTTACATTCATTAAGAATTTTAAAGAATACTCTATATACTAATGTTCTTTTATTGTTTAGTGTAGAAGCAGTAATTAGATATTCTACAAGACTATTGAACTCATCTAAGAAAATAACATAATCGCTAAAATCAAAGTTTAATAATTTCATAATACTATCAATAGTAATAATTACATTATCGCCTTTGTATAGATACCCATCATTAGAATATAATTTACAATTTATGCCATTCTCACTTAATTTGTCATATTGCTCTTGACATAATGAAATACGCGAACCGATAGATATAAATTTTAAGTTATTCTTTTTTATATAAGTATAAAAACTTGTAGATTTGCCAGTTCCAGTATCACTTTTAACAACATAGTTATTTTTATTATTAAAGAATTCATAACCCAGTTTTTTCTTCTCAATAGTTTTATTTGGTTTTATCTTGTTTTGTAATGTTGGACGATAGAACCAATAACTTAAAATATTTTTATTGTAATCATTTAGAATATCAATAATAAAACCATCGCCAGTTTTACATTCATTCCATATATTCTCGTTATTCTCAAAGTTGTAGTTATCGTGTTTCTTATTGTATTTGTCCCATAGTTTTTTAATATCTAATGTTTTACAGAATGAAGTATATTTTAAAAAGTTGCCGTATCCACTCCACCATTTATCATCTAACTTCTTTAATACATTGTTTAGTTGCTTTTTAGTTAAAACATTATTAAGCATTGTAGTGTTGATATGGTCGTTGTTGTCTTTCTTGACTTTTACAGATTTAGTTTTTTTAGGTGGTGTAATATATTTAATTAAAAACTCTTTCAGTTTTGCTGGTATCTCAATAATTGCTGAATTGTTTAATACTTTGTATTCCTTGCCATCAACAGAAGAACCAGCACCAACTAAATATCCGCCGTCGCTTCTAATATCTATGTGGTATTTATCATCTTGTGTTTGATATATTTCTTCATCGTAATAATAATATAAATGATATCCACCGCTACGAGTTTTTACTGAATATGTGCTATTTAATAACTCGTCAATATCAAAAAATGTATAAAAAATATGGTCTTTGCTCCATTTAGCAGTATCTAAATCAACACCAATAATATCATTCTTCTTGCCAGTTAAGACTCCGTAATTATATTTATCTAAATCAACATTTTCTTTTTGTTTGATTGCGTCCCATTTGCCCAATGGATTATCTTTTGTATTTTTATAAATAGGAATTTTCCAAAAGTCGCTAATTTTTTCCAATGACAATAACATAATATATTATAATATGTTATTATATATTTTTATTTCTTAACTCATTTTAATATTTTTTTATTTAATAAAATATTTTTATATATTA
>Ga0099849_1001123_pt1 | contig 12491 bp, 13 predicted proteins | sample CB_VirMetaG_4_FD_78177 | JGI IMG/M metagenome (GOLD analysis project Ga0099849, IMG submission 78177) | Freshwater to marine saline gradient viral communities from Chesapeake Bay - CB_1508_1M Viral MetaG | ecosystem: Environmental > Aquatic > Marine > Coastal | place: USA: Chesapeake Bay... | reverse complement strand
TGACCTTGTGAAGACTAATGAAAAGAACGGAATTGTAGATTTCATGAAAATTCTTGGACAGATGCCTTCGGTAGATGTAATTGAATTTGATGCAGATGATATTGTTCGTTCTGGTCTTTGTAGGGAATATATTATTGCAAAAAATGAATTAAACATTCTATGAAATACAACGTATATTATAGTCCTCTTCAATTCTATGGTGAAAATATAATTGAACTTAGTAATCGTGAAAACCATTTAGGATACTCTTATTCGGAGTGTCCTGTTTGGGGACATATGATGGATAGGACTTTTGTCGGATACTCTCCTATACACTTTGAGATGAGTATAGGTGATGACGGGACAATTAATTATTCATTATACAAACATGTTCATAAAACAATTTCTCCATCCGACTACGAAAACGAGGAATTATATGAAAACGAATATATTTCATTTGAAGTTAAAGATATTGGAAAAGAACAACCAGTTATACAACTAAGTTTCACCAACTCTTATATCTGGACAGATTTCCAAAATGAATATTTGTGGTTTGAATATCTAGATCATCCGTTAACTAGTCTTGACAATAATTTTGTTGCTGTTGGAGGTTGGTTTAATATTGCTAGTCACCCAAGAAACACTTCTCTTGCAATAAAAATATTAGATAGAAAAAAACCAGTATCCATTATTCAGTCAAACCCATTGTATAGAGTTAGATTCTATACAGATAATATGAATGATAAACCTATTCTTAGAAAAAAAGAACTATCAAATTATCTAGAAGATGGTCATCCTTTAGAATCAGATGAATTGTATGAAATGCATGAAAGAAGAATGATTCTAACTGACGATAAAAAATTTATGAATAAAATCTTATTTGATAAAGATATTAGAAAAAAATGCCCCTTTCATGATGTTTAACCATATTGATATTGATCTTCCAGAACTATCTAGAGAAACTATTGATGGTGTTAGGTACTATACAGTACCAACTCACGATGGTCCACTTAAATTAGTATCTGTTACATCAATTACTAGTCACTTCAATCGTGAAACTTTTGCGAGGTGGAGGAAGAGAGTTGGTGAAGATGAAGCAAATAAAATTACAAGGAAAGCTACAAGTCGTGGAACAGACATGCACACACTTGTGGAGAATTTTCTTTTAAATCAAGAAATGCCATCTGGGTCTGTTCAACCACTCTCAGAGTTTTTATATTTGATTGCCAAAGAAAAACTAAAAAATATAAATAATATTTACGCTCTTGAAAGATCACTATATAGTGAGTACTTAGGGATTGCAGGCACTGTCGATTGTATTGCTGAGTATAATGGTGAACTAGCAATCATCGACTTTAAAACATCAAAGAAACCCAAACCAAGAGATTGGATTGAGAACTATTTCGTACAATGTTGTGCTTACGCATGTATGCTTCATGAACTCACTGGTCTATCTGTAAAAAAATTCGTAATTATTATGGCATGTGAGAATGGTGAGGTCGAAGTATATGAAGAGTATAATAAAGCAAAATATATCAGATTACTAACTCAATATATCAAAAAGTTTGTTGAAGATAAACTTGCTTGACTATTATAACAATTATTGATATAATGTTCTTATGATTTGAAATTATTATATGTTACCAATCTACTCAGAGATTATGCCGAAGAAAGAAAACACAGAGTTAGAAAAGGAACTAGAAAGTAAGTTTTACTCTCAGGCAAAAGTTTCTCAAGATATTGAAGAAATTTATCGCAGGAATGAGGATATGAATTACATTGATAGTGTAATGCATTTTTGTGAAGAGAATAAAATTGATTTGGAATCCATCCCCAAACTACTTTCAAAACCTTTAAAGGAAAAGATTAAGTATGATGCAATGGAACTAAACTTCCTCAAGAGAAGTAGTAGAGCAAGACTCTCAATTTGAAAATCGACTTTTAAATCCATTTTTGGTCGAAAAAAAATTCCCAAAATTTTTCACGCGTAGGGTTTTTTATGATGACTCCATTTGATTGCTATAAAACATACGTTGCTCTTAAAAATCATTTTACAAAAGATAGTTTCGACTACCACAAGTATTGTGGTAAAACAAGAGCAACATTAAATTCTTTCTATAAAAGAAAGGATAGGTATTGGTTTGAAAAAATATCCAGACAGAAGAGTGATGATGAAGTTAGGGACTTTTTTGTTTCTAACTTCATTTCGTGTGAAGACCCACAAACTTTATGGATTGGAGAAATTATTAGAAATGGAAATACTAACTATCAATCCTGGCAAAAAAGAATTCAATCAATCACATACATCTTCAAAGAAGAAGTTGGACAAAATTTCACCAGAGACAATTTCGATGGTATGTTCAAGATTGAGGAGAATCGACATCCAAAAATTGTCAAATTGTATTTGAGTAATAAAATTAGTATTGAGACACTTTTAATATTAGACAAAATACTTGGATTTTCTAGACATTTTAACAATAAACTAGATGATCCCATTTGGCAATTAATTAGTCTCAGATTAAAAAAATATAATCCCTTTCTAAATATCGATATATTTAAATTCAAAAAACTATTAAAGGAGATGATACTATGAGTGGATTTTTTGATTCAAAAATTGTACAAGATGAGATGTTAGAGGTCTCAAAATTACAAGAGAAAGTTTACTCAAAAGTATTTGAGTTTCCAAAATTAGATCGTGAAGAAAAACTCAAGCATATTAATGATCTGGAAAAATTATTAGAAAAGCAGCAAATTCTTTATATGAGAATGTCATTATCTGACGATTCTGATGCTATTGAAATGAAACAAAGAATTAAAGACTCTGCATCCTTAATTGGGTTCCCAGAAAATGTGGAGATGAATGCTGTCTTTTCAAATCTGTCCAAACTGATCGTCCAACTGAAGCAGCAACTCGCAGACGAAGTTGGTTGACATATAAATATGATGCCTGCTATAATTGCAGAGCACACAAGCCACAATACAAACAAACCGAGGTAATCCGAATGTCCTTTTCAAATCTAAAGAAGCAGTCTTCACTTGGCAATCTAACTGCCAAACTGGTCAAGGAAGTAGAAAAACTCAATACCAGTAGCAATAGTGCTGATGATCGTCTGTGGAAACCAGAACTTGATAAGTCTGGTAATGGTTATGCTGTCATTCGTTTCCTACCTGCTCCAGATGGTGAAGAACTTCCTTGGGCAAAGATGTACTCTCATGCTTTCCAAGGTCCTGGTGGTTGGTTCATTGAGAACTCTCTAACCACTATCGGTCAGAAGGATCCCGTATCTGAGTACAATCGTGAACTCTGGAACAGTGGTAACGAAGCAGATAAAGAAACTGTACGAAAGCAAAAACGTAAACTCTCTTACTACGCAAACATTTACGTTGTAAAAGATTCTGCCAACCCTTCTAACGAAGGTCAGGTATTCCTCTACAAGTTCGGTAAGAAGATCTTTGACAAGATCATGGCAGCAATGCAACCAGAATTTGAAGATGAAGATCCTATCAACCCCTTCGACTTCTGGCAAGGTGCGAACTTTAAACTGAAGATCAAGAAGGTTGCTGGTTACTGGAACTATGATAGTTCCGAGTTTGATCGTCCTGGTCCTCTACTAGATGACGATGATGCTCTAGAAGCAATCTGGAAGAAGCAATATTCTCTTTCTACATTGACTGCTGCAGATCAATTCAAGACCTATGAGGATCTTAAGAAGCGTCTTGACTATGTACTTGGCACTCGTGGTGTTCCCAAGTATCAAGATCCTGAGACTATGGATGAAGAAGCATCTTTTGAAGCAGAACGTAAGGGTCAGTCCTTTACTCCTAAGTTCCGTGAAGAGTCTCGTTCCGATGAAGATTTTGGAGTTCCTCAAACTTCAATGTCTGATGCTGAAGAAGACGATGCACTATCTTACTTCCAAAAACTTGCTGAAGAATGAAGTATAATCAAATCTGCTTAACCCTCTTGGTCTTTGCAGCATATTTTAATTTACTTTTCAAATAGATCTTCAGTATCTTTTAAGGTTCCACTGATATATTCACTGGAACCTTTTTTATATGTCATAATTTCTTCCATATCATCCAGAATTATGTTTAGGTATTCTGGTTTTAGAATAAAAATAGATCTTTTTTCATCTTGAATTCTTTCTTCGTAGATGTAATTTGATATTGGTTTTGCTGCATTAGAAATTGATACTAGAACATCTAAATCTTTGTCATAAAATTCTACTTTATGATTTTCCGAGACAATGAGACCAGCAGGAAAAATAGTTTCATTTCTACTATTGAAAACTCTTTTACTTTCATAGTGATGAACACTATACAATTTTTCATATGATCCATATTTTTCAAGTAAATACGCATTGTAAACTTTTTGTGGGATTGGCCACTCTGATTGGTAATTAAGTATATTATTGGAAATAAGAACTACCCAGTCTAAATTTGGATCACCATAAATTTTATTTGCAATTTGATCTGGTCTCTCATCTCCAACAATTAAGTATTTGTCGAAATAAGATATTTTCTCAAATATATCTTCTCTCAGTTTTGCTCTACGGAAGATATTCTTAACTTGAATTTTAGAATCTACCCCAATTTCATTTAAAAGATTGGTGTATTTAAAATTTGGTAGCCTGCTAAAGTAATCTGACATTTTTAGTAACCAATAACGTCTTCTGAATCTGTGTAGTCATCATAATAAACAGGTTCCATTTCACTAAATGATAAGTCAAGTTGATATGCGGTCATTGTTCTTGCTTCATCATTAAAAGTCATGTAACTTCCATCAGGAACATAGTTAACATTGCATCCAGTTAGAGCACATAATTTAATTTTACCTATTGATTTATGCTCTTCACTATCAGATTTAGTATGATACGAAATTCTATAAACGTTTGGTGCAATTAAAAATAAATTTGCTTTATCTTTTCTCACTGCCATTGTTTGCTTAAATGTTCTGATAATTTTTCTAATCATTTCAGCTTCACCCCCATCTCTAGCAGACATTTTCCAAGAAAATGTGAAATTTCTCATTTCTGGGTTATTAAACATCAGTGCCATATTTGGATTAAAGACTGCTCCTTGAGTTCTTGACAGCATTCCAGTAACCCCAGATGCTTGTTCAGCAAAGTATGTTGTAGCAGCATCTTTTATGTTTGCAAAAGTATCACCATTGGTTAAGTTTTTTCGTATTTGACCAGATAAATCTTGTATTGCATCACCAGGATCACCTTTAATAGATTTCCTAGCAAGATTGAACATCGCAATTTGTATTGGATTCATACTATTAGATCCCCAACTCACAGTATTACTATCGGTAATAGTAGCATTTGTTGGTAAGTATATTGTCCGTTCTGGATCTCCTTTAGTGGTGATTTCTTTAAATGTGAGACCTTCAATTTGCTGTGGTGTATATCTATAAGTTGAAATTTTTATATAATCTTGCTGCAATTTATCCATAGTTGAAGGATAAAATAAAGCATCTTTACCTAATGATTTTGCTTTATTTGTATCTACTAAAGCACCTGCCCCCGTTTGCCCAGCAAGTGCATCTTCAGAAACTTTTTGATTTGTTAGTTCTGCTTGAGTTTGGTCATCAGATCCTGGATTAACACCAATTACTCCAACTACTGGTTCTGCTGTTTGTGCTTCCTCTGGAGTTGTTGATTTTGGTGCTAAATCCTCAGTTGTTTGTTCTGCAAATGATGATCCACCAGCTGCACTTACTACTTCCTTTGCCTCTGAAGTTGCTCCTTCGTTATATATATTTTTTGCTTCCTTTTTTGCCTGAGAAAGTCCATCATCAGGAGATGTAATACCAGTTTCTAAAAAGGTTTTTAATTGTACATTATTATCAGTCAATACGTCCAAGTTTGCTAAGTTATCATTTTCTTCTAGATGAGCAAATAGATTATCTACACCATCTTCAGTTAATTTAATCTCACCATCAAAAGTATTATTAACTATATCAAGTCCTTCAATTGTTGCAATTGGTTTTTGCTCTCCATCTACCAATACACTTACATTAGTTGCTGCTGTGGTATCATCAACTGTAACTGATACTGGAACGGTTATTGTTTGGCTAACAACAGTGTCTGGGTTCTCTGGACTTTTACCCTTAAAAGATATTTTTATTTTTTGTGTGGGTAACGCAGCCATTAAAACTTCCTCTTATTTTGTTATTTAGTAATCATCTTTTGATATGGAACAGATTTCATATATTCAATTTCATCATCATTAACCACATGCATTTGTCCAATCACTTCATTCCATGTATAATTTCTAACCATTGGAAAATGAAAATTTAACCCTGTAAATCCCCAGTTTTGTAATGACAAACATGCTATGAGAGGATGTTCATCGTAAACAATTTTAGGTGTTTTTGCTTGGTATACAAACGTATAATACTTTCCTGGTTGTGGAATAAATTCTCTCTCATTAAAGAGTTCAAGTATAACCAACATGAAATCATCAGGATCGGAGAATGATCTTGTCCTTTCTTTCAGTTTTTGTATTCTGGTTTTTTTCTGTTCATCCCTTTCAGCATATTTCGCAAATAACTTGCGGTATTCTTCTTCACCAGGATACTCTCTTCTTGGCATTATTTGATTCCAAGTTCGTTTTCTGTTATGATCTTAAATTCAAGTAAACGATCTTCGCAAAACTCTTTTGCAGCTTTCCACTTTGCTTGATTCACTGCATAGGTTTTCACTTCATATAACCAGGATTTTGTTTTTCTTTTTGGTTTAGGATTTGGTTGTTGAGTTTGCTTATGAGGTTTCACTTCAATCACATACTTTTTAATTGATCCATTCCTTTCACGGACTTTTACAAAAAAGTCTGGAAAGTACTTATGAACTCTATTATCAACAGGAGAACGATAAGGAATCCAAAACTCTTCACTTCCCCATTCTAAAATATTTTCATTAGTATCACACCAAACGCAAAATCTTCTTTCCCAAGAACTTCTACAAATTATATTGTTTGGATCACCTACGTATTTTTTAGGGTTAGAGGGTTTATATTTACTTTTAAGACTCTCTGACATTCTCTTATACATAGTATAGCAAAGATATATCTATTTATAGATGGCTGCACCAAAACCAAAGGCTGTTAAGATGTCCGAGATTAAGTCTCGATTGATGTCTCCCGCTACAACTTCAAATTATGAGGTATTTTTTGGACTGCCATCCCTAGCAGGATCTCCATCAGGAACACAAGATTTAAAAAAATATATACAAAACGTTGATTATGGGATACCATATACTTCAGATGATCAAGTTTTAATACATTTATCATGCCAAGATGCCTCACTTCCAGGATCTAATTTTGCTACACATGAGATTACAAATGATTTCACTGGAGTCACAGAAAAACATGCATACAGAAGACAATATGATGGTCAAATAGACTTTTCTTTCTTTGTCGATAAAGATTATAGAATTATAAGATTTTTTGAGGCATGGATGGGATATATCATTGGTGATAAAGCTAATTTTGACCCATCTAAATTGAACTCTTCTTATAGAGTTAAATTTCCTAAAGCATATCAAACTAATGCATTACACATTACAAAATTTGAAAAAGATATTGGTAGACTTGAACACAAAACTCAGTTAATATACACTTTTGTCAACGCATTTCCAATATCTGTAGCATCTACACCAGTATCTTATGGTCCTTCAGACTTATTAAGATATAACGTTACAATGTCATATTCTCGGTATTATGTTAGTGTAAGAGGTTACAATGCGTCAACATTACCAAGTATACCACCATTAGTGGAATCAAATGTAGAACCTGAAGAGACTGAACTACCTACTGAAACAATTACATCAAAACCAAATTGGTACTATCCACAATTTAGTCAAGGACAAGATTATAGTGATTATCCACCACAAGTTAATACTTATGGTGCTGGAACTATTGCAAATGAGAAAGATTCTGCAACTGGTTACTCTGCTCTAGGTCCAGGGGCAGATGGAACTGAACCAATCACTTATGGACAAGAACTTGGTCTACCAGGATACTAAATAACAATACTGAAATTTATAATAGGTTATCATGCCATTACCAACAATTGCTACACCAACATTTGAGTTGGAGTTACCATCAACTGGTCAAACTATTCAATACAGACCTTTCCTAGTTAAAGAAGAGAAGGTTTTACTTTTTGCATTAGAATCTGAGAATACAAAGCAAATTACAAATGCCGTAAAAAGTGTTATTAAAAATTGCATTAAAACTAAAGGCATTAAAGTAGAAGATTTACCAACCTTTGATATCGAATATCTTTTCTTAAACATCAGAGGAAAGTCTGTTGGTGAGGATATTGAGGTTAATTTGATTTGTCCCGACGACGGGGAAACATCTGTACCTGTTACTATTAGTGTAGATGATATTCAAGTACAGAAAAGCAAAGACCATAAAACACAAATTCAACTCAATGATGAAATTATGATTGAGATGAGATATCCAACTCTCAATCAATTTATCAAAGATAACTTTGATGTAGAAAGTCTTGATTCTGAAAAATCTTTCGATTTAGTTGCTTCATGCATTTCTCAAGTAATCACTGAAGATGAAGTGTGGGAAGCAGAAAATTGTACAAAAAAAGAGATGCTTGAATTTTTAGAGCAAATGAACTCTACACAATTCAAGGAAATTGAAAAGTTTTTTGCTACAATGCCCAAACTATCTCATACAGTCAAGTTAAAGAATCCAAATACTAAAGTTGAAAGTGAAGTTGTTCTGGAGGGTCTTGCATCTTTTTTCGCATAGGCATGATCCATATGGATCTTGAGAATTACTTCCGTCTCAATTTTGCCTTAATGCAGTACCATAAATACTCATTGACAGAGATTGAAAACATGATTCCCATTGAAAGGGACATCTACGTCATGCTACTACAACAACATCTTGAGGAAGAGAAGTTAAAACAGCAGACAGCAAATGGGTGATTTAGACGAATTACTTCAAAGTATAAGAGATGAGGCAAAGAGAGAAAATGCTCTAGCTTTATATGAAGGAACTCGTCAAGATGACCTAGTAGATGAAGAGATCGATGAAAGAATTCTTAGACTTTTAGGTCTTGAGGATGTCTTTGACATTGATTATGGCACCTACTTGTCTCTTCTCAAAGAGAAGATGATTGCTGCTAGAATGACTCAGCAGGATCTATCAACAGAAGAGTCGGAAATATTAACAAATGAATTCAAGAGAGTAAAGGGAAAAGTTGGTAGATTCACCATTAAAAAGAAAAAAATAAAAGTTGATAATATTGGTGAATCCTTCACTCAAATAGGACAAGGAAAGTCTCAAAAATTATTACCAGCAGATATTATTAAAGGTGATGCTGGAGAGGCAAAAACAATTGAGGGAGAGGATACTGAAAAGAAAGATAATTTTTCAAAATATCTGTTAGAAATTATTGAAATTGTAAAGTCAATTAGAAGTATTCTAGAAAATCAGAATAAACTAACCAAACAAATTAGAGATTCTGAAAGAAAAAGACTTGAAAAGGAACAAAGAGCAGCTAAAGAAGCTTCTTTAGAAAAAAAGAAAGAAGCTTCTGGATTTTTGAAAAAACTTAAAGGATCACTTCCACAACTTAGTATCTTTGATAAGATTAAAAAATTTATTACAAATGTTCTTCTAGGCAAAGCAGTTTTAGCAATTTTAGATTGGTTAGCAGATCCAGAAAATAAGAAAAAGATAGATTCAATTGTAAAATTCCTAAAAGACTTTGCTCCTGCTATTGCTACTGCTGCATTTTTGTTCTTAACTCCATTTGGAGCTTTTATTAGAGGAGTAGTCGGTTTAATTGTAAGATTTACAGCTCTTATGATAAGAAAAGCAATTCCAGCATTGCTTAAAGGTCTTGCAAAACTAGGAAAATTTGCTTTAAAGAATCCTGTTGCTGCTCTCGGAACAGCAGCTTTAGGGACTGCTGTTGTCGGTGGCATTGTGCAATCTCAAACACCATCCAATGATCCAGAGAGAGCAAAGGAAGGAAAGACTCAGTTGGATGACACCTTAGGTTTTGGTGGTGTTAGTGGTGATCCAATGGGTGCATTATTTGCTGGTGGAGGACCTGCAATGGGAACTGATACAGTTCCCGCTATGCTTACCCCTGGTGAGTTTGTAATGAGTAAGGGTGCAGTTGATAAAATTGGTGTTGACAACCTGATGGCAATGAATGCTGCTGGTGGTGGAACCAATATTCCCAACCCTATTGAGGGTATTATGTATGCTTCTACTGGTGGTTATGTAGGAAAAGCCAACCGAGAATCCAACAGAGGACAATCATCAGCCTCCAAATCTAAACCTGATAAATCTAAATCTTCAGGTGGAGGTGGTGGAAGTTTGAAGGGATTATCAGGACAGGATTATAGAGATCTTGCATATATTGTAAGTGGAGAAGCACAAAGAGGTACTGATGATGAATATGGTGTTGCTGCAGCAGTATTGAATCGAGTTGCAGATCCAGCATGGCCAAATACAATCAAAGCAGTTGGATCACAGGCAGGTCAGTTTGAGGCAGTTTATAAAGGACTTGCAAAAGATGATCCACAACTTGCAGAAAAACTTGCATCACCTAAAGGGCAAGCAAAAATTGTAAAAGCTCTACAGAAGTTAAAAGGTAGAACTGACTTCAAAGGAGTTTCTCAATATGCTAACATGGGCAAAGGAGATGTTAAATTCTCAAATAGAGGCAATTTCTACCACTATAAAGAACAAGTAGGAAAAAATGATCCACCACCATCACCAATTCCTTCATATTATACAAAATTTATTGGTAGTGGAGGACCTAAGGTTGACTTAGCAGGAACTACATCCTCTGGAGGTGGTTTTGTTGCTACTTCAAGTGGTGGTGGTTCTTCTGATTCATCTGGAAGTGGTGGTAGTAGTTCTGCTGCTCCTTCATTCCAAGAGCAGTTCATGAAAGCTATTGATTTAGCAGTGGTTGATAAAAAACCATCACCATTAATACCAGGAGCTCCCGAATCTGGTGGTTCTGGTACTGTTATGTTACCACCTATTTCCCAGAAATCTGGTGCAAAACCTAAAATGAATAATCTAGGTTCAAAAGAACCTGACTTCCCAGTTTTATCTCCGTTAGGAAAACTAACTCGTATTAAAAAACTTGATACGTATGGAGTAGTTGGATGAAAATTGATTCTAAAAAATTACTTCCAGGATCTAGTGGTTCTCTAAGTGTCATTGCAGTAAAAGGCAATAAAATAACTGCTTTATCTACAGAAAAAAAACCAGTAGACTTTAGTAAATTTGTTTCTAAGGTCGAAGGTGTCAAAAAAGGTAAGAAAGGAAAAGGCACATCTGATAATGAATTCAAAATTCTCAAGTCCGAATTAATCGGAATTAAAAATATTTTAAAAAAGACTCTTAAAAGTAATGAACTTTATCATGATAGGAAAAAGAGACTTGAAGAAAAAACTACTCGAAAACAAAAAGAAGAAGAAATAGAGGAAAAACCTAAGTTAGGTAAGAAGGGTGATGCCCTTGCAAAGAAACTTATCCCATCATCCAATATTTTTGAAGGTATCAAAAAGTTTATAGGAAATATTATACTTGGAAAATTTGTTTTATTTTTATTAGAAAATTATGATAGGTTCTTAAAAATAATAGATTATATTGCGCCAGTAACCACAATGATTACTGATTTTGCAGGAAAATTATTTGAGGGTGTTGTAAATTTAATTGACGGAATTTACACTAAAAAAGGTGAAATTGAGAAAAAACTTGAAGAGTTTGGTGGTCAAGGTGCCAAAGACGAATTTAATAAATTTACCAAGACATTAACCAGAATGTTAAACCTTGGGTTGATGCTTGCCATGGCAGGTGTTCCTTATGACATTCCTCTTGGTCCTGATAAAAAACCAACTAAAGATAGAAAACCATCTAAACCTACCAAACCAACTAAACCATCTACTAAACCAACCTCAAAAGAAGTTAGAAAAAGATATGAAAGAAGGTACGGAAAAGATGCTGCACGGAACAGATTTAAAGGAAAAGTAAGACCCAAACCAACTGCACCCAAACCAACTGCACCTAAACCAACTGCACCTAAACCAACTGCACCCAGAGTTCGTCCAACTGCACCTAAAGTCCGTCCTTCCAATGTTAAAAAATTGCTTAAGTTTAAAAAGCAATTAAAAATGATTAAGGGTAAAGTGCCAATTATTGGACCACTTATGATTGGTCTTGATACTTACTTTGAAGATGTGGAACCAAAACCTGATGGTGATGGAATTCCAGATAAAAAACTGGATAAGGCACTATTTAAAGTAGGTGGATCGATGCTTGGAGGATTCTTAGGATCCCTTATTCCAATTCCTGTTCTCGGTACATTACTTGGCACATTTCTTGGGGAATATGTTGGTGATTTGTTCTATGAATTAATACGTGGTGGTGGTGTTGGAGCAGTTGGACAAAAACTGAAGAATGATTTCAAAAAACTTCTTGACACTGGCAAAGTTGTTGGAGAATGGATC
>Ga0099849_1001122_pt1 | contig 12494 bp, 7 predicted proteins | sample CB_VirMetaG_4_FD_78177 | JGI IMG/M metagenome (GOLD analysis project Ga0099849, IMG submission 78177) | Freshwater to marine saline gradient viral communities from Chesapeake Bay - CB_1508_1M Viral MetaG | ecosystem: Environmental > Aquatic > Marine > Coastal | place: USA: Chesapeake Bay... | reverse complement strand
CCCGTAGAGGACGATGTAATGTCACCCAGTACCAAGGTATTCTCCTTCCCTATAAAGTCTCCTGACGGAGCTGTAGTAGCCTCTGAGATGGGTGCTATGGAGCAGTTAGAACTGTGGGAGATATACCAAGACTATTGGTGTGAACACAAACCATCAATGACGTGTTACTATCGTGATGATGAATTCTTAGAAGTAGGACAATGGCTGTACAACAAGTTCGATAAGATTAGTGGTGTATCGTTCTTACCGTACAGTGAACACACCTACCAACAAGCGCCTTATGAGCCTATTGATATAGAGACTTATGAGAAGCTAAAGGCAGAGTTCCCGGAAGACATTGATTGGAATATCTCTGAGAACTCTGACATGACTGAAGGATCGCAACAGTTAGCTTGTACTGGTAACAACTGCGAGATCTAATCCAACTCTACTGACATGTAGTCTTGGTAATCCTGAAGTCCTTTACGCTGCAGCGTTTCGTTAAACTTGCGAGCCTGCAGCGTTTTTACCCAGTTAGGACCAAACCTTTTAGTACCTTCCTGTATAAACTCTCGCATCAATGCCTTATTAGTAGAAGGATTGACAGCCCTTGAAGAGTGATACTCAAGCATACGCTTCTGCAACGATGCTCTTGCTGATCTAAATCTTTCTCCTGCAACAAGACCACCCAGTATTCCATCTTGATATGGCCTAGATAACTCACGTAGTAAAGACAGTTCAGCAGAGTTTAACGTAACACCCAAGAACTCTTTGTTAATAACAGGTATGTTAGCTTGCGTTCTGTAAATATACTTCTGCACCTCTGTTTGATTAGTAGGGACAAAGTTCATTTTGGTTATAATTTCAAACGCATTCTGACCTTGGTCTACTCCTTCCAGCTGAGTTGTATCAACAGGTAACATTTCCCTAACGCCAGGAATTCTCTGCATTATACGCTCGTATGGTTCTCGTGCTATGCGTTCTTCGTCATCAATAATACGTGCTAAGTCTGATACACCAGTAGGAATAAACCCTTTAACTAAGTCTGCTCCGTAATCTTGTAGACCTTTACCTTTATCGTACTTAAAGTAATCTAAGAACTTAACCATGCCTTCTAGTATTGTTTTGTTTAAGGTAGCGTTAAGTAATGCAGTTGCTGTTTCATCAATAGCTGTGTTGATTGCACTGTAGTCAGGATCGTCAGTATCTCTTTCTTTCATGACAGCTTCCCATAGATCTACGTATAAGCTAAGAACAGTACCTACAGGCTCAATGCGTTCAAACGGTACGTATACATCACCCACTAGAATAGACCTTTCAGGAATACCTGCTTGTTGCCATCTGCGTCGTTCTTGTGCATCAATAGGAGAGCCAACTATAAAGGGTAAACCTTCCTCATTAGATTCTGCAAACAACGTACCAATACCAAATAAAACAGGAGTACCCAATGCTACGCGAACGAGATAGTCATCCATGTCTTCTTTAGCCAACTCAACCTTTCCTTCCTTAATTTTTTTCTTAAGTACTTTAGGGCGCATGAAAGGTATCAATGCAAGAGGAGTATACGACACCCCTTCCATTACAATGTTGTACGGGGTCTTTGCAAAAGGAAACTGAAGATTAAGAGCCAGTGCTTTTAGATTGTCGCCTAAAGAATACTCAGGACCAATCTTAGCCTTTTCTCTGTTGATCATGTTGATCATACCGGGAATGTTAAAGGTTCCGGGTTTGTCGCCAAGCCTACGTTGGAACGTCATGTTCAAAGCAAACTCACGTATATCCTCGTAAGGTATGTCTTCAGGAGAAAATAAATCTTGAAAGAATGCATTGTTCTTTTTTTCTAGTGCTTGGTTAGCTGCACGTACCGCTCTAAATTTAGCTGCTTTAGTCTGAGTCTCTGCTAACTCAAGCTCACCTTGATACTTAGCGTTGTGTACGTCCATAACCTCGTTAAAGTATTGGTTATGTAGTTCATCTACTGACACACCTTTAGCAGCTGCATCTTTTAATGCTTGCTTTCTAGCCAACTCAGAAATCTTTAGCATCCTAAAAAATACTTTAGATGATTCATCAATAGCAACAGCAGCTCTTTGAGGTATAGTTAACCACCGCAGACTTTCAGGAACTTTTTGGTTAGCCATGTACTCAATGTCAGTAATAAACCTGACCACTTCTTCATCACTAAGATTAATTGAATCAACAAACGCAGCAATATCTGCTTCAGTAATGCTATCATCTGTTGCAGCCCACGAACGAACATAAGCTTCTTTAGCACGTTTACGTAATTCTGGTTCAGAGATGCCTTGGGTACGGGCCACATACTGGATGTCTTGACCTATGTCAGATGCGATGCCTGTCTTCATAGCAGAGGCAAAGTACCTACCCATGTTGGCAAACATCTGAGAATCTCTACCAGCTAGTGCAGCAAAAGCAGAATAAGTATTAACTACCCCGTTTCGTATCATAGAGTTAGGAACGTATAAGATACCTTGTGCCATAGCAGAAGCTATGTTAGCCATGAGCATTCCTGTTGATCCTAATAAAGAGTTGTTATATGCAGAAGCTATAACAGATAATGTATTAAAATTCTTAGTGCCTCCATCATTCAACAGGCTCCTAACAAGTTCAGGGCGTAAAGACTCAAACTCTTCAGGCATAGAGTCAACAGCAGCAAGAACTCTGTTAATGCTTTCTTCACACTCTTTTGATATAACTTTTCTAGCCACACTTAACTCCAAACAGGTTGGTGATTAGTTGATTGCGATTAACACGACGTGTATTCTCTGCTACAAAACGCTTAGTCTTTTTAGCTTGCAGCATAATATGAGAAGCAGCACGACCGTTAGTGCGTTGTAACTCTGCAATATAATTATTAAAGTACAGATCTTCTACTAACTTAACCATCTCAGCACTGTCAGCTTGACCATCCTTCTTCAGCTTACGCATTTGCTTTAGAGTCTGATCTACTCTGTTGTTAGCTTCAATAAACAGAGGGCGCAGTGCTTCCATTTCTTCTGGTGAAAATATTCTGTTCTGAGGCTGATCCATAATAAAGTCTACAAGTGTATCATAGTCTCTACCAATTGGACCTGCTTTTAATCTAGCAGCTGCTTGCTCTACGTTTTCATAAGTAAACTTACGCTCAGAAATAGTAGGAAGGTTTTGAATAGCCCAGTCAACGTCCTCGTCTTTAAAACCCATTTGCTTAGCTTGTTGACGTTGCTTCTGTTCTGTTGATGCAGCAAGCAATTCAGCACGACGACCTATTTCTTCTTGGGTCATTTCTTCCTGTCTGCCTATGTCTCTACCTACAGGCATATCTGCTCTATCTCTAGCAGTAGACGGTGGCATCTCACCAGCCCGACGCGCTGCTGCTTCATCAATGCCTGCTGATACTTCTTGTGCATACTGAACTGCAGGACGTACGCCAGCAGAAGACGCACTAGGTGGAGCATCTAATCCTAGTCGTGGAGCAGCATCATCAGAGTTAAGAATATAATTTAACTTGTTCGCTGCATCAGTAACAGGATCACCAGTCTCTTTAGGTGGTGTTAGTTTTACGCTAATCTCTGCATCAGTAGGATTGTTTAACTCTAATCTGTTTTTCTTGTTGACAATCTGCAAAGGATTATCGTACCCTACACCTGATATAGTAACAACGTATCCGCCGTTAGGTGAATAATCTAAACCAGTAAGCGTATCTATTTCTTCCTGTAGCTCTTCTGCTCTTCGTTCTGCACGAGCCTGCCTAGCTTTAGCACCAGCCTCTCCCGGTTGTAGCTCTTCTTTGCGGCGAGACAGTCTATCTAGCTGGTTCTCCAGAGAAACAACCTTCTCTTTAATGACAGCAGATTTTTCGTTAGCTTTGTTGAGTTCGTTTTGTCTAGCAATACGTAGCTTCTCTATCTGTTTCTCGATAGGCTTACGCTTCTTACGTCCTACTTGTTGTGCTTTCTGCTCAAGGTCTGCAATCTGCTGATCTATGTTTTGTACCTTAAGCGTAGCAGGAGTAGACTGAGTAACCTGAGGTGTAGGCTCTACAGAAGCAGTAGTAACAGGAGTTTCTACAGGTCTGTTCATTCGAGGCTTGTAGTCTTGACCAGCAAGCGCAGTTGGCTGTAAAGATACAGGCTGTGGTGCTAGTTTTGGTTTTGTTTCAGTCGGACGTAACGGTGGAGTAACGGCAGCCCCTACAGCACCAACGCCAGCGCCTAGTCCAGCACCTATGCCAGCACCATAAATAGTATTCATTAGGCGACTGTCACCAAACTCTTCGTATACAGGAATAAGCGCACCCTGAGCCGCACCCTCTGCACCGCCACCAGCAGTAATACCTAAAGCAGTAGCTACTCTAGGAGCATTAGGTAGGAGTTTAGTAGCGCCTGCTACACCTAATTTAGCGCCAGTACCGCCAACAGCTAAGCCAACAGGATCAGCAACAGCACCCGTTAACATACCTGAAAAGTAATCTTCAGGCGCTCTAGCTAGTTCTACTCTAGTATCAAATTCTTCTTCGAGGGACTTCTTAGGTGCTAAGCCTAAACCACGAAGAGAATCCATTAATCCATCTGTAAAGCCAGCTATAGATGCTGCGTTTATACGTTGAATACCCATACCAGCAGGAGCAAACGGAGCCATCTCTGCAGCCTGTGCAGAAGTAAGACCACTAAACCCAGCCTCTTCAGGGCCAAGCTCTTTAGCCCTACGCTGGACAGCCGCGTTCATCAGAGTAGCGCGAACTTGCTCTGGTATTTCATTAGTAGGGGTATCCCCAAAGATCACTAACAGATCATCTACGGGTATTTGATCAATAGGCGTATTGCCGTATTTTTCTAATAGTTTTTCTACTGTAGGTGTCTGCTTAGTGTCGTCTTCTTTAACGACCAGCTGTACCATTATTAACGACCCATTAATTGATTAAGAGTAGGAACTGTACTTGTAGGTTGAGTAGGTTGAACACCTCTTTCAGGAACTTTTTTAGGAGACCATACATATTCAAAGTCTTGACCTATTGCAGAAATAGCAGTATCATTTAATAGGTTGTCAATTCTTTCAGGAACATTACCATCTTCATCTAAGTAAATCTCTAGCTTGGTTGGCTTTGCAGTAGGAGCAGGTTGACCCATAGCAGCTAGCATAGGATCTTGTCTACCTTGATAAGTAACTAACAAAGTACGCTTACGTTCTGCTTTAGATTCTTTAGCTTTAGACAACTGACTAGCTTCTGCCCTCGCTACCTCTGCCGCTGCTTTACTACCAAACGCATTTACCGCAAGATTAATAGCTTCCTGCCTGTTATCATCAGTTATCGTGTTCTTGTTTAACCACTTAGCCCACTCTCTTGCTTCTTCTACATCGGCATCTTGGTCAAGACGAGTTAGTATCTGTGCCTGAGTAAGACCACGGTACTCTTCTTTCTTATCATCCGGTACGTACTTATCAAAGAATGTCTGAAACTGTTCTTCAGTAGTTTGCGTTGCCTTACGACTACGAACAGCTTGTAGTTGATTTTCTACTGCAGTAACATCACGGCCAGCAGCCGTTGCCAGACTACGTATACGAGTCTCAAGACTAGCAATCTTTTCGGGGTTGGTTTCAGTTATGTACTGTTGATACAACTTGTTTAACTCAGCAGCAGCCTCTTCTTTTCTACGGGCGTCCATACCTGCTTGAGCAGCATCCATTTGTTTTTGAGCAGCAGAAATCTGAGCAGGAGTTTGTGCCGTCTGCATAGCATACTGTGCACGTTGCATAGGAGTTGCGTTACGTAATGCTTGCATTTGCTGTTGTTGCATCCGCTGTTGTTGTAGCTGTCCGGGAAGCTGCCCTGCTTGTTTTGCAGCAGTAAACAACCCTTGTTGGTATGAAGGCTGGAGAAGACCTTGTAAAAATGTTTGTGAAAACTTAGCCATGATTTATTCCTGCCTTATTAACCAAATATGCCTAAACCTTTTAAAATATTTAGTGCATCTGCAGCACCACTTCTTTGCGGAGTCATTGCACCAGACAACAAGTTAGCACCTACACCACCCAACAAGTTAGCTCTTGCTTGTTCTGCGATAAGCTGTGCCTCAAGACCAGACATAGTAGCTTCACCGAACATACCTGCACCGAACTGACGTGTTTGTTGTTCTAGCTGCTGCTGCCCAACGCCGGGTTGAATACCAGCTATCAACTGCTGTTGTGGTATGTAACCTGCACCAAGGAACTGCTGGCCTAACGCTGCTTGCTGCATTTGTTCTGCTTGTGCTTGTTGCATTGCACTTATCATTGCTTGGTTACGTGCTTCTTCTTGTGCTTTAGCTAACGTCAGTGCTTCAGGAGTACCGCCAAATTGTGATGTCCGAGTACCCAATCGACCCTGTGCAGCCAAGCGTTGCTCTAGTTCTTGACGCTGTCGTTGTTCTTCAGGAGACATAGCGGTACGCATACGCCGGAATATTTCTTGTTCACGCGCTGCTGTAGGTTGCGTTGCTTGTCCAAAGAAACCACCAGCGCCACTAAGCAATTGTTGCTGTAACGCCTGTTCTTCAGGAGACAACGTCATTGTAGTTTGAAGAGTACCTTCAGGAGTCATCATAGAACCAAAGCCAGCACCAGTAGCAGTAGTCACAGTAAACGGTTTAAACTGTGACATCTCTAACTGTCTTGCTGCTAGTTCTTCAGCACCTGTTCTAGCTTCTCGTCCTATGTCACTAAGACGACCATAAGCCTCTCCTGTTAAAAGGCCACCAACAATGCCCGGAAGCAAAACACTAGGTTGTGTTATGTAGTCGGCTAGACCTCCTAAAAAATCAAAGAAGCCTCCGCCTCCAATATCATCTGTTGCTACAGCCATGTCTTACTCCTTTAAAGCAGCTTTCCTATCAAAGCCATTACGTTAATCTCCTGTAGTGATAGCTGTGAGCCGTCTATATCTGCTTCTAAACCCACAACAACACTTGTTCCATATCCTGTAGCGTTAAGACTACGTTGGTTAGTCAATGCACCACCAGTAAATTCTACGGTAGTGTATTCACTTTCACCGTAAAAACCAGTAATCTGATCTCCTACTGTAAACTCTGCAGTAGAATAAGTACCCTGAAAGTCATAAGCCCACTTAAGGAATACTGTTGCGTTGTTTGCACCAACAAGCGTAGGCTTTAACTTCTTTAAGATTTTAATTCTAGAGCTGTCACCAAAAGTTAAGCTTGGGCTGTAGTACTTAAATCGGTAAGGGTTGCCGTTGTCTTGATAGCCGACGTACTCACTAATTCCTTCTGACGTTCCAATAAGCAATGTACCGTCTTCTTGTCTTGTATAAGAAGTAAACCCTGTAGACACCCAACGTGTCACACGGTAAGACCCGTTTTCTGTTGTTCCTCGAACGTCGAAGCAGTAGGTGATGTTTTGACCCACAAACGTTAACAAATAAAAACCTTCTTCTGGACTGTAGGCAGATCTAAAGAATGTGTTCTCTGTTTGTAATCCACTAATAATATCTTTAGTAATGTTGCCTGACAGACTACTAATAGGCATAGACTTTTCTTGTATAGTTCTGCCAAAACTCTTAAGTCCAGTATGTGACAGGAACAACACATCAGTACCAGTGTACTGTACAGTGTCTCTGTCAACACAACCAACACCAGCTACAGTATCAGCCAGTGCCATTGTTGCTGGTGCTTCTGCTCCTTGGTATGCAATGATACTGTGCTTACCAAAGATAATTAACAAACCGTTATGTGCTGCTAACGCAACAACTTCATCATAACCGTCAGGCCATACTTTAGATACGTCAATAGAACCGCTAGTGCCTCCTGAAAAGTCATGCCCTATTAACAAATCAGACCAGTACACAACAGAAGAATTAGCGCCTGTACCTACAACCCAAAGACGACCATAAGCGGCACAGACTTCGTTACTTTGTACAATGCCTGCGGCACCTGAAACACTACTTAAAGTTACAACGGAAGTGCCGTCGTACACTAAAGGAGCATGGGAAGCTTGAAACAAGTACGCTTTGTCATTAAAGTTAACAATCTTCCAGTTGTCTGCTGTTATTGTATAGCTACCGGGCGTTGCATCAGTAAGCGTTGTAGTGCCTGTAAATATCTTGTTGTTTCCTGCAGACAAAACTACATTACTGCCTACACTTCTATCAAACTCTTTTATAACCCTAATAGAATTAGAGCCTAACGCTGTTTTATCAGTTGTAAGTACACTGTGACCCTTACGTGCAGCAATACGACCACGTTTGTCAATCACGGCGTTGTCTGCAATCTCTGCAAACGACGGATCTTGAGCCAGCGGTGAGTCTTCGGTATTGATACCTTTGAACGCTGGTGCTACAAGATTGATGCTACGTAGTTCTTGAGCCATATTAAATAGTCCTAAATACCATCTCTTCAGGGTGCTTAGCTGCGTCTATAGCAATAGCGTCAGACAAATATTTATCGGCAATGCTGAAGTACTCAGCAACAGATGTGCCGCCAGTCTCACCTCGTTCACGCGCAAGTAACGCTACTGCATAATGAATAACAGGTTGTGATGGAATAAGTAACGTATCTGTATTAGCACTTAGGTCACCTTGCCGTTTAACCACATCAAACCGTAAACTGTACACACCATCAGGAGTTGGCCCTACTAGTACCTGCGTATCACCACTAGCATCGAGACCATTATAGGTGTAGTACCGTGGTGTTCCTTCTGCTGCGCTGCTAATGTACAGTTGTTCGTTAAACCAATCCTTTGTTTGGTACTCCATAAACAAGTTGCTAGTGTCATTAACAACGCACATAACTTTTACGTTGTCACCGCCGTCTGTCAATGAATAGGTGTTGTCCGATGCAGTAGTAGAAATAGTAATAGTAGAACGTAAGGCTGACCAATCAGCTGATTCCTCTACCAGTTTCTTTGCATCATTAATAAAATCACCAACCATTTTATTGTAAGTAGTGCTAGTAACTGACGTGGTTTCTTCTTCACGTAAACGTCGCAATACATTGTTCATTAAATTTAAATACGTCATGCCAGCATTCCTTTTTTACGTGTTGGCGCGGGTTTACCTAATGCAAGTCTTGTAGCTTCTTGAACATAATCTATTTGTGGTGGTACTTGAGTCTTTTGAACTTGAAGCGGTTTCACTGAAGGAGCATAAGTAAATGTTTCTAAGTAGTCCTTAAATGGTACTGTTCTAGATGCAGCAGGCGGGGCAAACATACCACCAGCAGACAAAGCGGATATTACGTTTCCTGCTAGTATTTGTTGTTGTAGCTCTTCTTGTTGTTCACCATAGATTCTTTCAGACTCTTCTAAACGAGTAAGTATTTCTTCGCGTTCGTCTTCTGCTAAATCTAGTCTGCCAGTGATGTTGTCTCTAAACTGTGCAAACGCTTCGTCCCTGTCTATTTGTCCTTCCTGCAAAGCAAGAAAGTTAACATTAAATTCATTTTGCAGATCAGTAAGAGATAAACCTAGTTCTTCAAATCGACGTTGACTGTCTTCACTAAGGGCAGTTACTTGACCGTTAACATTAATTAACTCTTCTGCTAGGCTAAGGCGTTCATTAGCAGCAGCTTCAAACTGTTCTGTTGTGTACGCCCTAAAAGAAGCTAAAGCTTCGTCACTTGTTATTTGTCCTTGACGCAGCGCCTCAATGTCAACACCAACACCAGCAAACAACTCATTGATTGTTCCACCGAACGCTTCAAACTGTTGTTGCATGTCGAGACTTAACTGACTAATGTCACCGTTAGCAGCAATTAATGCTTCTTGTAACTGCCTACGTTCATCAGCTGCTAGTCCAAACTGTTCTGATGTAAACTGTTGAAACTCATCAAAGCGGTTGGCTACGTCTTCTTGCAAAGATATTAGGTCAGTACCTAGCATCTCTAGTTCAGCACTAAGTCCACCTTCTACTGCTGCAAGAGACTGGATTAGGGAAGCCTCAAGTCCTGTAATACTAGCTAGGAACTCTGCTTCTTGGTCGCTAAACTGTGTAGCAATGCCGTTAATGGCGTCGTCAAAGCGTTCGTTAAGATCAGCAAACTGTCCACTAACGTCTTCTTGAAAAGCAGTAAAGGTATCTTGAAATTCATTAAACCTAGTTGCTACGTCTGATTGAAACTCAGTTAAGTTAAACCCTAAAGTTTCTAACTCACTTCTTAATCCACCTTCTGTAGCTGCTAGTTGTTGTAGTACTGAAGCTTCAACGCCTGTAAGTTCTTCTAAAAACGCGGCTTCTTGTTCTGTAAGTTGTACAGAAAGACCATTAACAGCATCATCAATTTTAGTATTGAGGTCGTCAAACCCGGCTTGTACTTCTTCAAAAGTAGCAAAATCAAAACTGTCTATAATATTACGTACATCGTCGTCTGATAAATTTGGTATATTACTAACAGCTTCTTCAATTAACTGCCTTACTTCTTCTGGAGTAGCGCCTTCGGGTATGTCAAGGTTAGAAATTGCGTCATTTATAGCTTGTTGTATTTGACCTGTAAACTCTTCGTCTAGCTGTGCCAAGAAGTCAGCAAACAAACCTTCGACAATAGAGGTTACATCTTGGTCAGTACCAGTGTCAGTATCTGTGTCATCATCTGTGTCATCATCTGAGTCTTCGTTAGAATCTTTATCAGGGTCTTCGATTAAAGGAGGAATGTCGAAGTAGTCGTCTAAAAAGAAGTTGTACTGTGACTCTTCATCCATCAATTTCCAATTACTAGGAAGTACGCCTCCTTCTTCTTCGTAACGTGCTATCAGATCTTCCATAGAGTACTGATAGATGTCTTCTTCTAGTGCATGAAACGACAGGTCATCCAACAGTGACTGATACGTACCAGAGTTAATTGTCTCTAAACCAGTGTCCTCTAGCTGTTCTCTGGTGTATTGACCGTTAAACTCAAAGTCAATGTCTTCGCTTTCGGCTAACTGAAAGTACTCGTCTTCTGTTTTGTTGACGAAGTAGTTGTCACCTCTATGGGTAAACATAAGGGTAGGGTCTTGTTCTATTTCTTGGGTTAATGGAAGTTCAATGCCTGCTTCTGATAACACACGTTGTATTGTTGGAAGAACTGGACTACCTGAACCAAACACTGTTGTTAAAACGCCGGGTAACCAAGTAGGTAAACTAGATCCAAGAACAGAAGTTATTACACCACCAACAACTGTACCTGTTGTAGTGGCATCTGCTGTTCCTTCTAAAACATCTTTAATTGCACCAAAAACACTACTTACGGCGTTTTCAAAAATACCTTCTTCGCCTTCTTCTGAGGTGTTGTAAACTACAGCATCAAACACATCAGTGATAACACCGCCCATTGCATCAAGAACGTCTTGAACACTAGCTTCTCCTGTTAATACATCACCAATAGAATCTACAACGCCTCCTATAGCGTCGTTAACTTGACGTATTTTACCTTGGATGTCTGGTATAAAAATAACACCAGCACTAGGAAGCCAGCTTGGAAGACTAATTCCCGGAATGTAACCTTTTAAATGTTCAAATATAGTTTCAAGATTTACATCGCTTATTGATCCTATTTCGCTAATATCTACAGTAACACCTGCTCCGCCTCTAATTACCATTCCCTGAGGAACAGAAGTAACTGGAGTTGCGGCACTTGGTCCCAATAAACCTAAAGCATTTTGTTCTATTATTAAATTAGTTACTTCACCCGGATCTTCCATACCCTCAAGCGCTGCAGGGTTGTCAATCATTGTGTCAACAATTTCTTGCGCTCTGTCAAAAGACTGATTAAATATTAAGTAAGCCTCAAGTGCTGCTTCTCTTTGTTCTTGCGTAAGCGTTCTTAATTGACTTTCGTCTATAGGCGCTCCCGGCTGACCTGCTTTTGTAGTTTCAAGAAGTATTTGTAAAAGTTCACCACCAGTTTCTAAAAGATCACTTCGGCCCATTTGCGTAAAAATTCTTTGCCAAATACCAGTAGTATCCTCAAGACGACTTGCCCCTGTATTCAGCTGTTTAAAAATATCTTGGTCATCAAAACCCGGACCAATAACAAACCGTGTAGGGTCAAGAATTCTTCGAATTTGTTCAGGATCAGTAATTTCAATAATCCCAGGCGTTACTCCAAAATCACTTTCTGTTATATATTCTTGTGCTTCTGAAAGTGTAAGAAAAACTCTGTTGTTAACTACATACGCCATTTACTTTTCCCTCGACACGCCTTTGGTCTTTTCATAAGAGCGCATAGCACCTAGACCAAGCATACCCATTAGTACAGGCATCATAGTCTCTAGGTCAATCAGTGGTATAGTGACTTCAACAGCCAACAGAGCTAGTACAAAGTTGGTAAAAGGAATGACCATAAAATTACCAGTCATACCCAAGACACAGCACCAGCCTACTGCAGGTCTCCAACCAGAGACAAACAAGGACTTGTGTGCTGCTTCTACTTTGTTAACCTCTAGCTGCGCCTTAGCAAGCTCCTGAGCGTGTCTCTGAGCCATTGTAGCGACTTCATGGGCCAGCCTAGCCTTCTGGTCCTTGTCCTGTATAAACTTGTCTAGAAGCCCTG
>Ga0099849_1001116_pt1 | contig 12518 bp, 18 predicted proteins | sample CB_VirMetaG_4_FD_78177 | JGI IMG/M metagenome (GOLD analysis project Ga0099849, IMG submission 78177) | Freshwater to marine saline gradient viral communities from Chesapeake Bay - CB_1508_1M Viral MetaG | ecosystem: Environmental > Aquatic > Marine > Coastal | place: USA: Chesapeake Bay... | reverse complement strand
ATAGGCGAAGCAGAAGAAATAACTTTTAGATAAGCTTTTTTTACTAACGAATAAAAAGCTATATAGGGGCTAACGTATGAAAAACATTTTAGTAATAGGCTTTTTACTTATCCTGGCTTATAGCTGCGCCAGCAGAAAGCCAGAACCTAGTACTACGGTTATACTACCTACAGAAAAGGTTAGCCTGATAAAGGTACTAAGTACTAAGGGCTTTACTGAAAAAGAAAAACAGAAGTTACTAGAATATATTCCAGTTATGAATAATACCGTAGCTAGTAAATGCTTCGAAGACTTTATAAAAGAAAGGCCAGGGCTTCATACTACCCAGGATAAGACAGCGGTAGAAGTAGTAGAGCATTTAAGAACTTCTACTGTAGAGGTACATTTAATTACTTACTATAAATACTTTAGTAACGTACAGGGTTATACTTATCCTGGCGTAAATAGTATATGGCTTAACAGAAAATACCACGCCGGCGCTAGTCTATGTAGCGAAGCGTCTAACTTGGCCCACGAACTAAGCCATAAGCTAGGGTATAGCCATAGCTATAAGGCTAGTAAAAGCCGTCCTTTTTCAGTACCATATAGTATAAACGCAGCTTTTAAGGCATGCTGCTTAAATTAAGGGGTAATATATGCCAGTTAGTCAACTACCAGCGCGCGAAATAGACTTAAACAGCGCCGACCACGTAAAGCGCATAGTTTTAGAAATAGAAAGCGAACAGAACAGAAGAAGAAAGCGTAACGCATGGGTATTAAACCAATGCCTAGAAGGTAACCAGCGCGAATACGTAAAGAAAGAACTACAGCGCATTTACCCTGAAACTTATAGTAAATTTTCTATAGGTGATATAAATATACCCAGGAAAATAGACTTAAAGCTTAGTAAGGCATATAAGAACCCGCCTATACGTAAACTATCTAACGAACAGGCTACAGAAGGCTTAAACGAAGACTATAATAAGTACCATTTCGATAGGGCTTTTAAAGAAGCCGATAGTATCTTTAATTTACATAAGTACGTAGCGCTATGGCTTACCTGGCAGAACCCAGACGCTAAGCTAGGCATAGAAGAAGGGCAGTATATTTTACATGCCTTAAAACCTTATGAATACGACTTAATACGCGACCAGGTAACCGGCGAACCTATAATTTTTATACAGTCGCATGCTGATACCGAAATAACTAGGCTAGCAGGACGTAGCGACGGTATAGAACAGACTATAAGCGAAAGCCAGTCCGACCGCAGCGCCCAGACTAGAATATATTACTTATGGAATGCTACGCAGTACGTAGAAGTAGTAGTAAAGAAAGCAGAAGGGCATGGTAACGAAGAAAAAGAACTTATTACTATAAACTATATAGACCGTAAGCCGAACGCGCTAGGGCGTATACCTATTACCTATTTACAGGCAGACAGTAGCGTAGACTACCCAGTAGCTAGTAACCTGGCAGCCCAGTCTATCGACTGGAATTTAGGCCTTTCGAATCTGAAGACGAGTAGCAGCGCCCAGGGGCATGGCCAGCTAGTAATAACGCACCCAGAAGGGCAGAAGTATAACCAGGTACATATGGGTATGCATACTGCTATAACGCTACCGCAGTCTAAGAAGCCAGACGCGCCGCCTACTGACGCTAAGTATATTTCGGCTAGTCCAGACTTAGCAGGACAGCTAGACGTATTAAAGTTCGACGTTATGAATATATTAGACGACTACGGTATAAAGGCTAAAGGCAGTTTAGAAGGCGGGGCAGATAAATTTAGCAGCGGCTTCGACCGTCTTTTAAGCGAAGCAGACGTACAGGACATAGTAGAGGATAACCAGAACCTATATAGCTTTACGCTAGAACAGGGTACTTTTTCTATTTATTCTGCTTACGAAGAAGCTATGGCGAATTTTTCATATAGAGGCGAAGAAGAACTAGCAGTAACTTTCGAAAAGCCTAAGGTAATGATAAGCGATAAGGAAACGCTAGAAAATATAGAAAAGCGCGACCAGCTAGGCCTTATTCTACCGCATGAAAAACATTTAATTATAAATCCGAACTTAACAGCAGAACAGGCTAAAGAACGCGAAGAAGAAATACAGGCTATAAAAGCCGAACGTATGGCAGCTATGGCCGACATGTTCGAAAGCGATAACGACGACGAAGACGACGAAGGGGGGCAGAATGCCTAAAGGTAAAGGTTATCCTGGTAAGAAAAAGGGTAAGGGTAGAAAGAAAGGTAAGTAATGCCTAGTTCTACTATTACAGACAGCCGTACCAGGCTTCTACATTTTTTAGACTTAGACGACTATGGCCTAGCTGCTGTACCTAGCGAACGTAAGGGCGAAGCTAAGCGCGAAGTAGCAGACTTTTTACAGAACGAAATACTGCGCTTTTTAGACCGCGGTACTAGTCCTGTAAAAGGCGAAGGGCGCTTTAAAAGGCTAAGCGATAAGTACAGTAAAAAAGAAAAAGGCGGTATACGTACTTCTAACTTAGAATTAGAAGGCGACTTAAAAGACAGCCTACAGGTACAGCCTGGGGCAGGTTCTTTTTTACGTATAGGGCATACTGGCAGCCAGGTAGAAAAAGCCGACGGCCATAACCAGATAAGCGACCGCGCCCAGCGCTGGGCTAGGGCATTCGGCGACGAACCTTTTCCTAGACGACGCTATATACCTGATACTGGCCAGGAATTCGTAGAAGGCATAACCAGCGAACTAAGAAAGATAATAGGCGACTTCGTACCTGAAGAAGTTACCAGGGCAGAACGCCCAGAAGTAGACGTAACCGTAGGTACTGTAACGTCTAGTACTGCTGTACCCCTACCAGATACTTTAGAAAGAACTACCATAGGAATAGATAACCTATTTAGCGACGACATTATAGGGGACTTATTACTAGACGCGTTAGAAAGGCGGTAAATAATGCCTATAAAAATAAAAGCTAATACCAGCGTAAAAAGACTACTTACTAAAACAGAAAGGGGGCTAATTCCTTCTGTTCGTAAAGAATTTTCTAATAAGTTTAACCTGGCCAGGGTAAAGCGCCTTATATTACAAGACATGATACGAGGGGTAAGCCCTGTTAAAGGCGGCGGTAAATGGAAAAGGTACAGTAAAAGCTATAAAGAAGTTATACGAGGTAAAGCAGCCTATAGACGCTTACCTAACGGCAGGGTAATAAGAATAAGCGCCGATAGTGTAGAATCGCGTTTTAAGAAAGGTAAGCAGAACTTAGTAAACGACTTAAACGCAGACTTTAAAAGAAGTCAGAAGCCTAGTAAAAGAATAAGCCCTGTAAACCTTAGGCTTTCGGGTAAGCTACATAAGTCTTTATTCGCTAAAACCGTAGGGGGCTTTTTAAGAACCTTTAGGCTTAGAATAGGGTTTAACGATAAACTAGCCGATATACATAACCGACGCGGCGCAGGTAAGTCTAGGGTAACCAGGCGGCTACTACCTACTAAGTTCGGCGAAAGCTTTAATAGACGTATAACGTCTGGTATATTCGAGTTATTACAGAAGTCAGTCGAAAAAGTTGTAAAAGAATTTAATAGACAGTAAAGTAATTTCTGTAGAAAATAAAAACTAGGGTATGGCGAAGGCTATACCGCTTTTAAAGCGAAGGCTTTAGAAGAAGACATTTTTAGGGGTTTATATGCCAGTAGAGTTAAGCGAAGAAGAATACGCTAAGCTTAAAGAAAGCGCAGAAAAAGCAGCAGCTTTAGAAGCGTCTAAGCAGCGCGTAATCGAAGAAAGCGAACGCTTTAAAAAGCGCGCACAGGAAGCAGAAGGTAAGCTTACCGAAAGCGAAAAACGAAAGTTAGAAGAAGAAGGTAAACTTAGCGAAGCTTTAGCTTTAGAAAGAAAAGAAAAAGAAGAACTAAGGCAGAAGTACGAAAGTAAAGATAAACTTATCTTAAAAGAAAAACTACGTACCGAACTTACTAAAGTCGCTAAAGACGCTATCGACGTAGACGACTTACTTCTTATTCAAGACAGCGAAGCCAGAAGCCTGCTTAAAACTGACGCCGAAAGCTTAACTATTAGCGGGGTAGAAGAATTCGTAGCGAAGGCTAGAGAACTTAAACCGCATTATTTCGGGCGAAAAGCTATGCCAGACTATAATAACTTAAAGACTGGTAACGACGATAGTAACGAAGACCACGCTAAAAGCGACGAACAGCGTTATATCGAAGAACTAAAAGCCTGCAATAGCAGGGCAGAAGTCGTAAAGGTTAAAAAGAAATACGGTAAACCAGTAGACGACTACTTAAACAGATAGTAAAATTTTCATAAGACTTAAAAAAGGGGTTAAAAATGCCATTTACTTTAAATTTATCAGGTACAGCACAGGTAGACGATAGTATCAGAGAAGAATTCGATACCGAATTTAGACTAGCGTTTGCTGAAAACGGAAGCGCTTCAGGCGTAGCAACTATTAGAAGAGACATCGGGGCGAAGTCTATTTCTTTACCGAAATACGACCAGCTTAACCTAGCTACTACGCCGCTAGACGAAGTAGAAGACGTAAGCAGCGAGGCTATGTCTGATAGCGCGGTTATCATTACGCCGCAGGAATACGGTAACGTAGTAACTACTACTAAACTAGCTAACCTTCAGACTGGCGGTATGGCAGACAGGGCAGCAGCTAGACTAGTAGGTATTAATGCTGGACGTACAGCGAATAAACTAGCTATTTTAGCTATGGACGCTTCTACCAATATCCTTAGGGCTGGCAACCAGGCAGCTACAGGCGCCATTACAGCAGCCGACGTTATGGACGGTTCGCTTATGGGTAAAGCTTATAACGCTTTAGCTAGAAATAACGTACCTGGACTAGCAGGCGGCGACTACGTAATGGTAGCGCATGAAGACGTTATTTTCTCAATTCGTGAGCAGGCCGGCGCAGCGTCCTGGACTGATGTACATAAGTACGCTTTACCTGAAACTGTTTTGAGAGGGGAAGTCGGAATGTATAAAGGCCTAAGGGTAATTCGCGATAATTTAAGTACTATTCAAGCTGGCGCAGGCGCAGGCGGTATCGACGTTTATAACAGCTACGTAGTAGGTTTTAACGGTCTAGGGCTAGCAGTTAGCCAAGACGTAGAAATGCGCGCTACAGGGCCTTTCGATAAATTATCAAGGTTTATCAATATGGGCTGGGCTGCATGCTGGAATTTTAAAATCGTAGAGCCAGACGCTATCGTTAAACTAGAGTCGGCAGGACAGTAAGAACTATAAAACTGAATAAAAATAGGGGGCGGGGGGTAACTTCGCCCCTTTTAGTTTAAGGGGTACTTATGTCGTTCTATGGCGCTATGAAAATAAGACACGTAAAAGCTTCTACCGAAGAAAAGCTAGAGGCAGAAATAAGAAAGCTAGAGGCTTTACACGACGGTATGCTTAAAGCTATTACTTTATACCGTTCGGGTAGCCAGGTAGTATTCTGGTATTATCACGACTACCAGAAAGCAGGCGCGCCTAAGACCGGCGAAAAGGTTACCGCAGAAGAAGCTACAGGGCATACTAAGGTAGCTAAAAAGAAGACCAGGCGAAAAAGTAAGGCGGCTAAATAATGTCTGATACGTACGATAAAACTAGCCGCTTAGGTATAAATTTCGAAGACTTAGAACATGCTAGTTATAAAAAAACGCGTACAGATAAAGTAGCCAGAAGGGTATCTAACGAACCAGACGAACCTTTATACGTAGCCCTTATAGACGCCCCCGACGAAGAAGACTTTTTTATACAAGACGAATTAAGCGGTATTTTAAAAGAACAGCTAACAGAAATAGTTCGCTATACAGTACCGCCAGGTAAAATATTTAATTTAGACCAGATAACGGTAAGCGGCGACAATATAGCAGAATATACAGTTACTATAGACAGCGTAAAGAATAAGACTAAGCGTACTTACTACGGCGCTAGTCTAAACGAAGAATTTAAGTATAATAGTTATAAGGTAACTGCTGCGCAGATAATTAAGGTAGAGGTTATACATTACAGCGAATTTAACGGCGCTTTCGAAGCGACTATAGAAGGTAGGCTAAATAATGAGTAGCGAAATACAGGCTAAAGAAAAAGAAGCAGAAATTTTAAGGCTAAAACATAACGTAGCAGAAGCCGAACTAAAACTACTTAGAAAGAAAGCAGAAATAAAACAACTAGAAAAAAATATAATTAAGTATAAAGAAATACTTAAAAATAAAGAAGGGGTAAGTAATGAGTGATTTTAGAAGCGGTCTACCGGTAAGACTATTCGACGAAGATAACCTGGCGTATACGGCTAATAACCCGTTACCTGTAGCTATTGAAGAAAGCGAAGCCGACGAAATACACGACTTCGACGAAGCGGTAGACGTATTAAAAAGAAATGGCGCTGTAGTTACTAGCGCTAACCACGACTACACAGTAAGCGCGGGCAAAACTTTTTTACTAAGTAGGGTACTTTTCGCCGGTTCTGGACGTATGAAAGTAGAATTGCAGGTAGAAACTGCGGTAGCTTCAGATACTTTTAATACTGTAGCCGTAGGTTTTAGTTCTACTTCTAAACTTTCAGACGCTATCGAATTAGAAAAGACATATAAAGTGGAAGCCGGGGTAAAAGTTAGGGTAGTAAAATCTAATTTAGATAACGACGACCAGTCGTTATATTCTACTATTATCGGCGTAGAAAAATAAGAAGGTAAATAGTGGGCGACATAGATAACGATATAAAAGCTTCTTCTACTACTCGTATAGTCGGTAGTGACGAACTTTTCGCCGCCGACGTATCGAGAAGCCAGGACGGTATAAACCGCCTAAAGGTAGACAGTGAAGTATCTCCTAAGTCTATAGGCGGTTTATTTATAGACCAGTTTAGTAATAACGGTTCGACTGCTTTAAATATAAATGCTTCTGGCGCGCCAGTCGAATTTACTATACCTTTAAAAAATCAAGATACTGCTATAAATTCTATTTCTATATATGGACGCGATAATGGTATACAATTCGGCCAGTTTTTAGCGATAAACCAGCCTTTAAGCGTAGGAATAATTTTCGAAATTAAAAGCGACGATAATACTTTTAGTTCACCGGCCATAGTTACTACAGACGACTTTAGAAACAAGTTCTGTATATCACCGCGCGACTTCGTAATAGACGTATTTTCTAACGAAGACGTTTTTACCGCTGCTTTCGTGTCGCCGTCGCCTATAATTATAAGGGGGCAGAATACTTTCGCTACGCCGGACTATATAAAGGTAATTATAAACGATAATATTTCGGCGGTAAATTATTTAGAAGCTTCTGTATTCGGGGCTAGCTTATGAGTATTTCTATACCTACTATTACTAAAAATATAAAAATAGATTTTAATAACGCGCTTATAAATTTAAATAATAGTAACGAAGAATATAATACAGTTTACGAGTATAACGGCTATGGCGACTTTTACTCATGTACTATAAACTTAGATAAAAAAGAAATAATACTGCTTTTAAAAGTAGACGATAACATTATTTTCGAATTCGACTTAGAAGAATATAGTAATACTATAAATAACGCCGGTATAGACTTCGGTATAGTACCTATAGCTTACGACTTCGACCAGAAGCTTCTAAATATAAATTTCGGTAACCCTATACATTATAATAGTAGGATAGTAATTTGCGCTAAGTCTAACGATAATAGGGCTAAAAAAATAGAAGGCGTAGTAGTATTACTAACTAAGGATAATTAAAAATGAGTAGTAGCGCTTTTAGTAAAAAATACGTACCGCAGGGTAGACTATTTAGAAGAAAGCATGGCTTTAAAAGCGCAGAAATACCCGCGGGGCAGTCTGGCATTATAGAGCTAGTAGTACCCTACGACTTAGCGAAAATAAACGAAATAGAAATAACTAACGCTAAAGAAGGCGTTTTACTAGACTTTAAAGTATACGATACGCCTACAGGCGCTATAAGTACTGTACCTAACTACATGCTTAACCAATTCGGCTTCGACGTAGAACTACCCGACGGCTTTTACCGCGATAGAAGTAACTACGACGCCGACGTACAGCTAGGCATGAAAATAGAGCTAACCGTAAAAAATAATACTTCAGAACCTTATACAGCTAGGGGTAATGTCGTCTGGCATGAAATAAAGGTTTAACATGAAAGTAAGCATAGTACAGGCATGTTCTAAAAATAAATTTCCTTTTAATATTGTAGCTTTAGCTATTAAGTATTTTCAGAATACTAACTATTCGCATTACGCTATCGAAGTAGACAGCGGCGAAGGAATGCTACTGTATTACGATAGCACAGGTAGGGGTACGCGTAAGCGTACCCTTTCTTCTTTTAACAGTAGTCACCGAATTACTAAAAGGTTTACCGTAAACGAACTTATAACCTTTATAGAATATTCAGACTTCTGGGCTAAACATGAAGGTAAAAGCTACGGCTTTATTCAAGTATTCGGACTACTTTTAAAACTGGCTAATATTATAAAAAATAACCCGTTCGGTAAAGGGGCTAAGCGTATTATATGTAACGAATTAGTAATATTATTTTTAAACGAATTCGGCTATACTAATATTGTAGATACTGATAGCCTAGACTTAAACGATACCGAAGAAATTTTAAAGAAGGTATTATATGAAAAGTAAAGAATTTTTTACAGTTAAATACGAAGCCCAGGATATAAGTATCCTGGTAAAAGACTTTTCTAAAGATACTGCGAATTTACCTTTACTTTCTACAGAATATTTATATGTAGGCTACTATAAACCGTTTAGACAGTTTTACCTAGCTTTCGATACTTTAAATACTGAAGCGGCTACGCTTACTTTCGAATACTATAACGGTAGCGCCTGGGTAGAATTACCCGCAGTTATCGACGAAAGTTTAAACTTTAAGCGCAGCGGTTTTATATATTTTACCCGGCCAGAAGACTGGAAGGCTGCGACCGTAGAAAGCGACGATAATTTTTATATACGTATTTCTTCAGACGTAGACTTAACCCCTGCTACCAGTCTAAAAGGCCTAGGGGTACTATTTTCTAACGATAGCGACTTAGAAGCTATTCGCTCTACCATAGTAAGTAAACTTAATAACGGTAAAAGCTGGGTAGAAAAGCACGAAGCCGCCAGAAAGTATTTAATACAGCAGCTAAGAAATTTAGGGCATAGAAAAGTTAAGGATAGAACTAGCCAGGGTAATAGCGGGCTATTTTTTAGTAACGAAGAAAAAGATAATAGATACTATTCTAATTTAACAGAATTCGACTTACTAGAACCTTTCGAACTACGCGAAGCGGCCAAGTATAAGGCGCTTTCTATGATATATTTAGAAGAATTAAGCGACGAAGAAGACGATAAGTACTTTCGTATGGGCAGCAGACATGCTAAGACCAGCGACGAAATGTTTAACCTTTTCATGCTTAAAATAGATAAAGACGACGACGGCGTAGAGGACTTAGAAGAAAGCGAAGGGTTTACAGGGACGGCTTTAGTATGGCGATAGTAAGCGAAATTATAGAAGCGGCTAGACCTATACTGGAAAGCATACTAGCCGACTATAGTAAACTAGACTACGAATATATAGTAGCTTCTAATAGCGAAAGAAGCTTAGAAAAACGCTACGGCTTTATACCTTCTGCTGCTAGCTTCGTAGAGGGGCAGGCGCTAGGGTTTACGACTTTAGACCAGGCTTTTTTACTTACTTTAACAGATACTTATATAAATAGAGACTGCGACGAACCGCTACGCGACGTATTATTTAACATGTACGCAGAAGTACAGGACGTCTTAAAGGAATTACAGAAAAGTAAGCTGTCTTTACCTACCCCCGCTAACCGCGTTCTGCTTATTTCGGGTTTAAGCATAGACGAACCCGAAATTATAGAAGAAAATAGTATAGTGGTATTAAGGGCAGTTTTTAATTTTAGATACCAATATAGAAATAACTAAAGGGGTTAAAAATGGCTATAGGACTTGTAACTGACGAAGGTTCGGTATTCGTCGAAAAAGAAGTAACCGAAGGTACATACGTAGCAGAAAGCGCAGGCGGTAAAGCTATCGAAGTACTTTCAGACGGCTTAGAATTTACGCCTACGAAAGAACTTTTAGAAAGAAATAATAGAACTAGTACTGTAGAAAAAGTACCTGGTAGAGTAGGCCAGAAGTCTATGGCTGGTACAATTCCTACAGAATTTAAAGCCGGTAACTTGGAAGGTAGCGAACCTGAAACTACAGACTTATACGAAGCGCTTTTAGGCGGTAAACAGTCTTATACTGCTTCTACTTCTGACGTAGGACATACTACTAGTAGGGTACAGCTAGCAGACGGCGACGCCGCTAAGTACGAAGTAGGCTTTATCGTAAAAGTTAAAGAATACGACGCCGCTGGCGACGAAGACCACGTAAGCCCTATCGTAGCTAAGTCGGAAGCGTTAGGAGATAATTATATAGACTTACTAGTACCATACGGTAGAGCGTTTACAGATAACGTAGAAGTAGCCGCGGGGGTAGCTTACTTTCACCAGTCCGGGCAGCCTACGCTTTCAGTTACTAACTACCTGGGCGGTAAAATTCGCGAAAAAGCTATAGGTATGCGCTGTACTAGCGGCGAAATGTCTAACTTTACTACTGGGCAGTTACCGCAGGTATCTTTTAGCCTAGAGGGGCTAGACTTCGAAAGAGAGGTAGGGCAGCCATTATTCGCGCCTACTTACGACGATAGTTTACCGCCGGTAACCCTATGCGCGAAAGTTTATCAAGACGACGCCGAACTGGTACTAAATAATATAGAAGTATCTATGGCTAATACCTTAGGCTTTTTAACTTCGACTGCTTCTAAGTCTGGTAAAATTTCTTCGCGTATTACAGAATTCGTATGTAACTTTTCAGCTAACCCATATATGGAAGACGACGACGTAGACCAGTTCGATAAGTTCGATAAAAATAGCGCTTATTCTATTTTCGGTTCTGCGCATAACCCAGGAAGCGCCAGCGACAGCGAACACTTACAGGTAATTTCTTTCTATATGCCTAACTGTAGAAGTACCGAAATTTCTACCGGCGACGAAGACGGTATTTTAACAGACGCTATTAGCGGGCAGGCTTATAAAGACTTGGGTAACGATACGGTATTTATCTGCTTTATTTAAGCAGCTTGCAATTATCCTTCTAATATAATAGGGTTATCTGTAAGGGTAACCCTTTTTATTTTAGGTAGGTATAACTTATGGCTATAGTAGTTAAAGCTTTATCAGAAGACTTTAAGGTAGAGATAACCGCAGAAGAAGAAAAGCTAATTTTTACTTTTAAGCAGCTAGACTTTAAGACTAAAAACTTAATTACTTCTTTAATTACCGGCGTCGAAGGCGGGCAGTATACGCTAGATACTGGCCTACAGATTTTCTTAAATATTAAATACGGCCTGGTAGACGTAGAAGGCTTAGTAGACGAAGAAGGTAATAAGTACGAACTAAGGCGCGAAAGCGAAAAAGGGCCTATTACAGACGACTGCGTAGACGAACTACTAGCTACGGCGTTTACTAACCAGCTACAATTTACAGCCCGCGAACTAGGCCGCGCTGTACTACCTACAGAAATTAAGAACCCTTTAACCGGTAAAGCGGTAGAGGGCGTTAAAATAGTATCTGGTACTAAAGGCGTTAAAAAAAAGTCTTCGAAAGCCTAGATATAACCGACGTATGGCGGCTACTAGGTAATTATATAGAGGCTGCCAGTACCCTTACAGAATACGAATATATAACCTTAATAGCTTCTTTAGAAGCTAACTTCGAACCTAAAAAATTTCATTGCGCTACATGCATTACGCAGCATGGCAGCAGCCCTAGAAAAATAGCTAAAGGCGACCGCGCGCGTCAGATAAGGGGCTGTAATAAGTTCGGCGTAAAAGCATATAAGTTAAGTAATGTTCTATACGATAAATGCCCTGGTAATTACGTAAAGCAGTTAGTTTACTTTTTAGAAGCTTTTAGCCAGTACGAAAAGGGTATGCTACCCTATAGTGGAAGCTTAGGCGAACAGCCGGCGAAAATTATAGAAATTTTTAATATAATAGACGATACTAGAAGAAGGCATTTGAAGGACTGATAACCTATGGCGAATAAAATAAGTATAGACTTAGAACTAGAGGGTAAAGACGCCTTAACCGCTGTAAAGTCGTTAGAAAAAGCTTTCGATAAATTAGGTAACGAAGCTACTAAAGACGTAAAGAAAATAGACGGCGCGCTAGGTTCTTTCGCCGGTAACTTAGGAGCTATAGCTGCTACTAGAGCTTTCGACTTCGTAAAAGACCAGATAGCGGGCGCTGCCCAGGCTTTTATAGACTTTGAAGCTGGGCTTATAGGCGTAGCTAAAACCACTAACTTTTCGAAAGAAGACGTAGCACAGTTTACAGATAATATAGAAAAACTAACGAAAGAAATACCGGCAGGTACAGACGAACTTTTAGGTATAGCAGAAGCAGCGGGGCAGTTAGGGGTAAGCGGCGTTAAAAACGTAACCCTATTTACTGAAACTATCGCTAAGCT
>Ga0099849_1001115_pt1 | contig 12520 bp, 15 predicted proteins | sample CB_VirMetaG_4_FD_78177 | JGI IMG/M metagenome (GOLD analysis project Ga0099849, IMG submission 78177) | Freshwater to marine saline gradient viral communities from Chesapeake Bay - CB_1508_1M Viral MetaG | ecosystem: Environmental > Aquatic > Marine > Coastal | place: USA: Chesapeake Bay... | reverse complement strand
CATGCTCACCGCCGACATCCTGACAGAGTGCGTGCCGGGAGGGCTCGTCTACGGCGGGTTCAGCCAGTTGGACGCGGGACGGTTCGACGAGATTGAAGTGGTGCCGCTGGCCGATGCGGTGGCGTTGATTCCGGCACCGCCGGAAGAAGGTCCGTAGGCGACACAAAGTCCAGACGTTACAAAACCTCTGCCGGAAAGAACGAGTACCTAGGATTCGTAACAGCATGAGCGCCGAGCCCTGCTGGAGCGGACAGCACAATAGGTTTATATTATTTGAATCATTTGTGCTGTCCGCTCGTTCATATGCAAAACGTATCGAAAATGATGGTTTTCTGCATATGACTTGGGCGCACCAAAGCGTTTTTGCGGCATGAGGAAGTCGCGAATCGCCCGGCCATAAGCACACCGGAGGTACTGATGGCCGAGCCTAACACCCTGCTTTCTCGACTGCTTTCCCGCCAGCGGCGGCGGTCCCCCTTCAGCGACATGATGGGGCCAAACCCGCTGGAGTCGCAGGCCGTGATGGACGCCGCGCAAGGCGTCGATGTATCCACTCCAGGCGGGATGAGCAGCCGGTCTGCTCCTGCTGACTCCGGCAGCATGATCCTCGCATCTGCCTCTAGCGGCGGCGGCGGCACTCCCGTCACTACTGCGGCGGGTAGCGGCGCAAGCGCTCCCGTGCAGACAACGGCTGGCGGCAGATTCCTCCGGCGGTCTGGCGGCGGCTGCGAGGACGGCCAGTGCGGTATCCCGCAGTCCACCGTCATGTTTGACGATGGCGGGTTCCCGGTGACCACGATGACCAGCCCCACCGTTGTCTCTGGCCCGATCGTGTCAGGCATGCCTGCCACGGTTCCGGGCGATGCCTTGCAGGCTTACCAACAAGGCGATGTTGGCTTGTCGCGTTTTTACGAACGTGAAGGAGCAAAAACCGCCGCGCAAAAAGCCTTTAATCAAACGATGGAAGAAACGCGGCGAGTCAACACCTTCAATATGGAGCAAGAGAAGAAGGCCGCCGCGCTCGCCCAGAAAAAAGCCGAGGCCGATATCGCAACCCAGGCTGTAGTCACTACTGGCGCGCTTGAGGGCACGACTACTGGCCAGTATGACCTGATAAAAAAAGCGAAGGCTGACTACCTGATGGGTAACGGGGGGTCCGTTCGTGACTTGGCCAATACGATTGCGGGTTTGCGCGGGACGCCCCCAATGGAGATGGACGGTAACGCCAATCCTGTTCAGGGCGGCGCGCCTGTAGTCACAGACGATGCGTTCAAACTTGCTTTCTCCGAAGCCTTGGGCCTAGAGGCTGTGCGCGGCTTTCTCGGAAGCCAGTACGTAAATCACCAACTGCGAATCACGCCGGAAGGACAAGCGTCGTACCTCGACACGCTTGTGCCTCGCCGCCCGGACGAGCCTGACGAAGACTATGCCCTCCGCCGCGATGCCGCAAAAAAGACTCTGTTTGGCGACCAGATTGGTCGGACGGTCGAAAAGATTGTGGGAGCCGTGCAGGACACCCCTGAATGGGCCGAGAAAAACCAGAATGCCATGCGACAGCGGCTTGTCTCCGACATCGAGGGTCATCTTGGTGCTGGGATTCGCCGCCGTATTGGTGAACTTAACCCCGATGCCAACCCAGAATACCTCGACAGCCAAGCGATCGAATACACGCAACAGTACATGGACTTGCTCGTCACAGGTGTTCTGACCTCGATGATGGACCCTAACTTTAACGCCCGCAAAACGTGGTCTGTTAACGAGAGAATGTCTGATCGCGCCGAGTTCTGGGGCGGCGACAAAGCGCCTTCTGAGCCGCCGCCCGCAGACTCTAACGACACGCTGCCCGACGATCCGAATTCTGTATTTGCCTTTCCTGCCCTTTATTTCTGATCTGATATGGCCGCCCTTATCCCTGCGTTGATCAAATTGCTCATGAGTCGCCGTCGCGGCGGAGGCGGATACAGCAAGGGAGGTGGTGCGCCCGCCGCGCCAATGTCCGACAGGGAAAAGGACAACAAGTACTGGAACGAACGCCGGTTCGACATGCCCGACATTCCTGACTACGGAGCCATGATGAAGGGGCTTCCTCAAGTCAAGACTTGGCAGCAGGTTCAAGACGAGGCAAACGGACGCTAATGCCCCTCCTTGCTGGTTTACTGGGCGGCCTTGTGGGCGGCGGCGTTCTCGGCGGAATGCTGGGGAATCGCCAGCGTGGCGGCGGCTCCCAGCCGCGCAACACCCAGCCCGAGCCTTCTAAAGATGCCCCGATGGCCAAGGAGCCGGAGGAGCAGGCTGGCCAAACACAGGCGGAGGAGCAGCCGCAGAAGCCCCAGCAGCCGCCGACACAGCAGCCCCCGGCGCAGCAGATGGCCCAGCAGATCGAGCAGGCCCAGCCGCAGAAGCCGCCACAGCCGCTAGACGGCCTACTCGATCCAGCCCCCGGTGCCCCGGAGCCCCAGGACACCCCCGGCGACAATCAGCCGCCGCCTCCCCAGACGGTGGTCAATCAAGCGGAGGAACAGACTCCAGTGGCCCGGCCGGCGGATGAGCAGTTTGGCGAAATTCCCGTTGCCCCCCTGCCAGACACCCTGCGCAACCAACTGCTCGACAGCGGCACGAACGAGCAGCCGTTCGACTTCCAAGATGGCAACCCGAGCCGCCAGCCGAGCCTCCCAAATCAGTCTTACAGTGCCGATCAGGGCTATCGTTTCGTTGGCCCGTCTGGCGTGGACGGCGCTTTGCCGCCGCGACGTTATCGCTAAGAGGGAGAGGGCATGAGCATCGGTGCGCCTTCTTCTGCTTTGCGAGCGCTAGGGGCCATGTACGGCACCCGCCCGGCTGGCGGCACAACTACCGCCGCCATCCCGTATCTAGAGGACGGGCCGCAGAAACGTTCGATGATGGCCGCGCTGGGGCGGCAGACGCTGAACACCGTCGAGGTGCTTGCCAAGGTTCTGGACTACCCCGGAGCGATTGCGCGTGGCGTCCTGGCCGGGGACAACGCCTCTGGCTTTTCGTGGGACTCCGACCGTCGCGTCACCGGAAGGGAACTGCTTGAGCAGTACGGCATGTTGTCGCCTGACAGCAACCCGTACTGGGGAACGGCAGCGGGCCTTGCCGCAGAGATCGCGACTGATCCCCTTGCGGTATTTTCCACTGCCCCGTTGAAGGTCGCCGGGAAAGCCGCGCAGGCCGCCGGCATTCTGGACAAGGCGTCCGACGCTGCCACGCTCGCCATGGGTGGCGGCGATTTCCTTACCGGAGCCAGGGCCGCCCGCGATCAACTGCGCACTGGCCGCGCCGCTTACAAGTGGCTTGGCGATCTGATGCCCGCAGGCAAGGCGCTGAACCGCGCCAACGCCGCCTACCGACCGCTTGTCGGCCCGCGCACCGCAAGATCGATGGTGACGCTGGACGATCTAGTCAAGAGCCTGCCCGACAAGCCCGCACAAGACCAAGCCCTAGAAGCCCTTAACAACTATTTGGGCAAGCGCGGGAAGACCTACGCCGATGTGAAGGATGACACACTTGGCGGCGCTTTCGGCATGGGTTATTTCAATCTAGTCGATCCTGCGGTGGCCAACCCGAGATGGGCCAGGGGAATGCTAGACACGATGGACCGCGCCGGGCAGGCCGTCCGCTGGTCGCTACCCGTGCGCTTTGGATCGCAACTGTTTTCCCAGAAAGTCAAGGGCGACCTGTCGGCCCTTGATCAACTCATGAACATGCGCGGCTTTGCGGCAGAGCAGGCCGAGATTGGCGCGCAGCGCATGGCCGCCGCCCGGCATGCCGCCCTGGTTTCGCGAGTCCAAATCCCCAAGGCCGCGCAGGACATTCTTGGGACCGACACGCTGTCCTCTCCCCAAGGCCGCGATTTCCTGACGCGGCTTTATGAGGGCACCCATACCGCCAAGGACATGCGCGCCGTCCGCGAGATCGGGCAGTCGATCAAGGATGTCGTGCAGAACTGGGAGTCCATTCGCTCCGGCATCTATGACGAAGCGGGAAAACTTGGCATGTACCGGGCCAAGTTGGAGGACCGATTCGGCGCGCTCTGGTCGCCGCGCGTGGCCCGCGAAGCCGCCTTTGGCGAGTACGGCCAGGGGTTAAGCCGCGCCGCCAACACAGCCAGAATGCTGGAGAACGAGTCGCGGCAGGCGTATCTCATGCTGCCAGGGGGCACGGTCGATCTTCGCGAGATTCAATCCCTGCCGAAGGTGCAGCAGTTCATCAGCGAGGGCGAGAAGAGCACCCTGTCGGTAGACGAGGTAGCCGCCTCGATCAAGCAATACATTGACAACAAGTGGGGGCCGGCTGGAACCACCCAGCGCGTCCGGCCGTTTACGGCCCAGGTGTACGCTGTTGATGACGCTGGCAAGGTGATCAAGCAGCCCGAACTGGATGCCGCTGGCAAGCCGATCTTGGACGCAAAAGGGCGGCCCAAGATGGTGCCCAAGATCGCTGAAGGAGAAGTGATCAGCCACCGTCAGGCGCAGCGCATCGCCCGGTTTGCGATGCGGAAAAAAACCAACGCGCCGCTCGATGCCGTGATCTTTGGTGAGCACCCGACTGTGTCACAGGCTCGTGCTATGGTGAGCCAGGGGATTGGCCGAGCGCACGCACGGCATGTGTATGACAGCATGGCCGAGGCCGCGATTGCAGTCTCTAAAGGCGGCGCTAATGCCTATCCCGGCGTGGGCTTCAAGCCGCTTGGGCAGGCCCTGGATGAGATTGCCAAAACGGTGGGGCTCACGATGAAGCGCGGCACAGACCGTGCCAGCGCGCGCGTCCGCAACATCCTGCGCGAGAGGCTCGCGCGCGCCTACGGCATAGCCGATCCGCGCACTGTCCGGCTCAACGACTACGCCTTGCCCGAATCAGTCTACAACCGCCTGACCCGACTGAATGATTTCTATAACTCGCCCCGCGCGCAGGAAAATATCGTCTGGCTGTTCGACGCGATCTCCACTTTATTCAAAGGCTTTGCCCTCGCTTTTCCGGCCACCAAAGTGAGGGACATGTACAGCAATGCCTTCCTGCTCGCGCTGGAGGCCGGCAATCCTACCGATGTTTTGTGGGGGCTAAAGGCCGCCAAGGCTATGGTCGGCGGCAGGACAGATGAATTCCTTGGCATGTTCAAGGAAGTGCCTGGATACAACCTTGCTGACGCCACTGCCATCCATGACAAGGTGATTGGCGATGTCTCACGCACCGGCCTGCTTGAGACACTGGCCACTAGCGACCTCGCATCTAGCAATCAGACCGGCATCCTTAACCATCTGGTTCCGGGTGCCAAGCCGATGAGCAAGATGGACGCCATCAGGGAACTCATCCCCGATGGCAGTCGATCGCTTCGCCAGATGATTGGCGACCAGTTTGCGTTCAGGGACATCCAACTCCCATTTCAGAAGCAGGCTGGCTACGAAACCCGCAACGCGATGCTCAACGCTTCGCAAAAGTTCTCTGATTACACCGACAGCGTGGCCCGGCTTGGCGGCATGTTCGCTCTCATGCGGCAAGGCATCAGCCCCGACGTTGCTGCCCAAAGGATTACCTCCGCGCTGGTGGACTATGGCAGCCTCACATTAATCGAACGCCAGTACGCGCGCCGCATTTTCCCTTGGTGGGCATACCAGAGCCGCATTGGAAAATACGTAGTCCAGCAACTGGCGGAAAACCCTGGCGGTGGCTATGCCCAGACGCTTCGCGGCCTGTCAACGCTGCAAGCGTCTGACGAGAACACCTACATTCCAGAAGGCATGCGGCAGCAGTTTGCATTCCGCGTGCCAAAGGAACTAGAGCCGTATCTGGGGATCGAGCCCAACGCCCGCACCACGACATTCTTTAATGATTTCGACGTTCCCGGCACCGACACAGTCGCCATCCCGCAGGTCGCAGCCGGGCCGTTTGGCTCCGTACAAGGCACGGCTTACAACCTCGCGCAGCAGGTGAATCCGTTCATCAAGAGCGCTATGGAGATTGCCACCAACGTAGACACGTTCTCCCGGCGGCCACTCCGACAGGCAGTCACCCCGGCCGACCGTGTTTACAAGTCCCTGTACCAGCGATTCACCGGAACGCCCGCCCCGACCGGGCTTGATCCGCTGATCAAACAAGCGATCAACGTGACGCCAGGCCCGTGGCAGCGCTTCGTCAGTATTGCTGGCGGGCTGGCTGATGACCGCATCCCGTTCCAGCAGAGGTTGCTGAAGCAAGCCTTTAACTCCATCGCTGGAGTGAAGATGCGGACGATCGAGCCCGCATGGCAGATCAGCGACATGATGCGCAAACTCGAAGGCCCGCTGGAGCCGTTCCTACAGGACTACACACTCCGCTTCGTGCCGCAGAGGAATATCCCGCAGTTGCCGCGCGACCTGATCCCGCTATACCAAGCGTTTAAGACACTTAACCGCGACCTCCAGCAGGCCCGACGATGAGTGACATTATCCGCTCGCTGTCTGCGTCGAGGCAGGGCTGGAGTCCCGGCCATGAGAAGGCGTTCCAGTCTTGGTACGCCGCGTGGGCCGACCGCTCTGGCCTCGACCCAAACCCCGACCACCCCGATCACAGGTATGACTACCGAGCCGCGTGGGCAGGAGGAGCGCAGCCATCCATTGACCCTAACGATGACATGCTGCATTGGCCCAGCCAGTACAAGCACGACGATCACCCGAATCGCTTTATAAACGGCGTGGACACGCGAACCGGAGGAAGGCCGTGACAGACATCATCCGCCTCGCGAAGGCTTTGTATGGCCCCCAATACGGCCGACTCGCAGAAGATGCCGGTCGCGTGAAGGCCGAGTACGTTTCTGGCGGCGGCGATCCGAAGGATGTGTACAGCCCGGAGCGCGTCGAGGCGTTGGCAAACGGCGGCCCGATGGCGCTTCTTCGCGCCAACGCCACTCTCCGAAACGACGGGAGCCGGGCCGCACCCTATGTCCCAACTCCCCTTGCCCTCGCCACAAACCTGATTGAGCCTCCTGCCATCCCGGCCGTGCTGGACGCTAACCGGGCGGGCATCGAAACAGTCAGCAGTGGCGTTGACAGGATGACCGGCATGGGTTTCGCGATCGGCCGCGATCCGAACGGCGGCGTTGTAAAGGTGATGCGATGAGCGACATCATACGTGCGGTCACCAGAGGGTTCACGCCCCCTCCACAACCCCGCAGCCAAGACGCCCGCATCCCGCGCTATCCCGACACGTATCGCTTTATGCAGAACCAGATCGAGTCGCAGCAGCGGCAGCAGGAGCGACAGGTGCAACGCACCATCCGCGCAGGCGAACGTGCCTCTGCCCCTACGGCCGGGCCTATCAAGACGATCAACGTAGCCAACCAGCCACTCCTTTACACCACGTTCAGACTGAATTGAGCGACACCATCCGAAAACTGAAGCGCGGCCTATACGCCAACATCCACGCGAAGCGCAAGCGGATTGCTGCTGGCAGTGGCGAACGCATGCGCAAGCCGGGGCAGGAAGGCGCGCCTACAGACAAGGACTTCAAGGACTCTGCCAAGACGGCCAAGCGATGAGCGACCTAATTCGCAACCTCAAATGCAACTCGCCCAAGAAGCAGACGCAAGGCGGGAAAAAGTTTGTAGTCAAGGCATGTGCCAACGGGAAGGAGCGCATTGTCCGGTTTGGGGACGCCTCGATGGGCCACTACAAGGAGGGCGGCAGCAAAGGCAAGGGGCATGGCAGCGAAGGACGCCGTAAGAACTTCAAGGCACGACACAATTGTGACAAGCACAAGGACAAGTTGAAGGCAGGCTACTGGTCTTGTAACTGGAGTTGGTGACATGGGCATTTCATCAGAGGATCGTATCCGGCGCTACCAACAGCAAAGGTCGCGCGGCGGGCAGCAGCAGATGCCGCAGGCACCCATGCAGCGTCAGCAGCAGCAGCAGCGGCAAGGCCAGCAGCAGCGCCAAAGGCAGCGCCCGTCTTTCCATACGCCGCGACAGCAGTTCCCGCAGCGTCAGGGACGGCCACTGTTTGGCCCCGAGATGCAGGAACGCACCCAGCGGATGATCGACGGGCTGCGGAACCCCTTCCTGCCGCAGCGTGATCCAGACCGCTGGGTCACGCCGGGGCCGGGGGTTCCGCAGCAAGTCATCCCTGCCCCGCTTCCGCCACCACCGCCGCCGCCAGATCGGTCGATTCTTGTGCCAGAATAATGCTGCACCTAGCGGACAATAGCACTGTCGTGATCATCGGCCCGCCGGGAAGCGGGAAGACGCACGTTGCCACGGTCTTGGCCGAGTCAAGCGGGCTGCCTATGTACAGCACCGATGTCTATCTAGGCAACGGGCATGTCGCCGCCTTGTACGTGATGATGCAAGCGATCGGAGACAGCGGTTGGATAGTCGAGGGAATGATCGGATATCGGTTCCTGAGAAAACTGCGGCAGTTGGGCCTGCCGCCGCCCGACATTGTCATCCAACTGGATGCCGATGATGAGCAGATACGGTCTGCATACGCCAAGCGGGCAAAGCCTTGTAACATGAAGATCATCCGATCGTTCTGCAAGGCGCACGAAAAGGTGTTGTCAGACTATTATTTGCTCGATGGCGAGCAGCCCAAAGTCTGGGTACACGCGCAGAGCAATCACCTTGGGCACTTAATCGGCGGCGGCCCGGCTGGTGCGGGGCACAACGAAGCGTCAACGTAGTGCCGCTCGACCAAAGTCGGAACGCTGTGCTGTAGATAACGCCACGCTTGGCCGGGGTTGTTGCGCTCCAGATATGTAGCACATGTGCGGCGCAGGTATTTGGTACTGCCATCGTAGCCATGCCTATCGAGAAACGCACGTACAGACAGAATTGCGCGCCGGCGCGTCAAGAACCAACAGAACAAACTTTCATCGGGCGATGCGTCAATCAGTTCGATCGCTTGCTCTTGGCCGTAGTCCGACAAGGGACGCACTAGAGGCTTCCCTGTTTTGTTGGCTACTGTGCTAATCATGCCGTTGCAGACGTTGCGTGATGTCAGTGCTAGCAAGTCCCCGAGCCGAAGCCCAGTGTCATACCCGATCGAGAGCCAGCCCGGCATCCAATCGCAGATCATCCGGCTATGCCGGCCGCCGGTATGCGTCTCGTCTTGTTCTGCCAGATCAAGCATCCGCCGCAGATCAGACAGCGCCCAGGCTTGGACGGGCTGTCGCTTGGCCCTGATCTTCATGACTCGCAGCGGCGGCTCGTCTGTAATTCCTTCCTCGAATGCCCACCGCCACAAGGTAAGTATTTCTCGCCGCACATTTTGCCGCGTTGTCGCTCCTGTTGACAGGCTGGCGAGAAATCTGTTCACTATTGCCGGCTTGAGGTCAGTCACGTGGCTGACTCCAGATCGGTCCGCTTTCCGCACCGTGCGGAGAAGGGACTCTCGATATCGCTGGCTGGTGTCCCGGCCAGCGAGATACAGGCTTAGGAGGTCGGACAACCGCATGTCGGATTGCATCGCCATCAGGGGGGCTCCCTTATATTCCCCCTCCTTGGGCGGATGGCAAATTGCCCTGCGGGGAAGCCCCCACAAATGAAGGAGTAGCGTTATGCAGGTTTTGATGGCCGACAACCACCGGCTTCATAAGCCGGGTGTCGCCGGTTCAAGTCCGGCCGCCGCTAGTATTTGCCGTACCCCGGCCGAAATCTACCACGGCTGGGAGGAGACTTCGTGCAGCCAACTGAAGTGCCTGCGAGAATCCCCGCTGGCATTCTACTGGCGGTTTGAGCGAGGCGAAGCGCCGGACCGGCAGAGCGATGCCCTCGACTACGGGACGCTACTGCACACCTGGGCCGAGGTGGGCGAGGAGGACTTCTGGCCTCGCGTCGAGGTCTGCCCGGACACCTTGGCGACATCGACCGGCGCTTTCTCTGCCAAGGCCAAGGATTGGAAGGCCAACCTCGATCCCGACAAGATCGCGATCTGCCCGGCCGACTACAAAAAGTTGCGTGACCAGACACGGGCGCTGCTTGCGAACCCTGATGTCCAGCGGCTACTGCCGCAGATCACCGATGCGGAGTTCAACGTCCGCTGGAAGTGGGCCGGGCATGCATGCCGCTGCCGGGTAGACGCCGCCACGGCTGACGGGTTCATCGATTGGAAGACCACGCGAGATGCCAACCCGGCGGCCGAGTGGTGGCGCTCCGCTCTGAAGTTTGGATACCACTTGCAGTCTGCCATGTACACGGCGGCCGGGCTTGCGGCTGGCTGGCCGGCACACCGAATGACTTTTGTCGTGACCTCGACCGTCTGGCCCTACGAATCTGTCGTTGGCCCTCTGCCGCAGAAGATCGTGGACCGTGGCCACAACGAGTGCCTGCGGCTGCTAGACGAACTGGCCATGCGGCGAGAGATGGGGTGCTGGCATCGCCTGACCACTGACAGCAAGGACATCTATTTCCCACCGTTCGCTTTGAAAGGAGATGAGTCATGAAGATAGGCAGCCTGACCGTGAGCATGTACCGCGAGGAATCACCAGCGACCGGCAAGATCGTGGCGGCCCTCTGTGCCGCCCATCCCGAGTTCCCGCGCATCCAGTTCGACAGCACTGGCCATCGCGATGGCGAGTCTTACCGCTACGCCAGCATCGCTGCGATCCGGCGGGCAGTGATGCCCGTCCTCGCTCGCAACGGGGTTTGGTTGCAGCACATCTACGGCGAAAGCGACAGCATGCCGTGGGTCACCACGATTTTGCGGCATACCTCTGGCGAGTACCTGACCTCGACCTTGCGCGTCCCGCAGATCGCGGACATCCAAGAGCGCAAGGCGGCCATGACCCTGCTCTGCCGGACTGCAATCGAAGGGCTGATCTCGATCGCTACGGAGGAGGACAGCGACGGGCAGGGGGTGCAGGACGTTGGTGTCGAGCAGGCCGAGCCGGTTGATCCCGCCACGCAGAAGCGCTGGCGGGCGAACCTCGAACTGGCCGCTGCTGCGATCGGCGTGGCACCAGATGCGGCCACGCTGGAGAAGTATCGCGGCGTTGCGGAGAAGCGCATTGCCAGCGGCGACATGGCTCCAGACGCGCTGGAGCAAATCGACAAGGCGGTTGAAGCCAGGGCCAAGGAACTCACCACCAAGAAGGAGGAGACTGATGATGGACACGACAACGCTTCTGGAAACGAAGACGCGAATGCTGCTCGCGGCCGACGCAGCGGTGCGAATCGCAAGCGGGCAACCGCTGGAACTGGAGCCTGACGCCTACCACATCGTGGTCGAGGCGATGGCCTCCCTGCCCGACGATGCGAAAGCGGTGCTTACTGAACTGGACATCCTGAGAGGGGTGGCCACTGGTCGGTTTGATTCGCTGTTTGGCAAACCCGAGGAGCCTGAACATGGACGTTCACCAGTTGTGGCAGGAGTGCGCGACGAAGAGGGTGTCGGAGGTGGCCAGGAGGAACGGCCTGACAACCCAGAAACTAGTGGCTCTGTTCGACCAAAGCGGGCTAACGGGAAGGCAGCCAAGCGATCCCGGCCCAGAAGAAATCGCAAGAGCAACAGCCCAGATCAGGCTGGAGTGGAAGCCGGAGACTGAGAGGAACAGATGGATCGCTTCCCGCCGGTCAGCCGGCTGGAGTTGACATGGAGGTCGCAGGGATGGCCGTGGTGCAGCAGAGGTCGTTAATGGATTGGATCGAGGTCAAGAGCACACCCAAGCCCAAGCGGGTGTATAAGCCAAGGCCATATCAGTCTGAGGCTGATAGGCGCGTGTGGGAGGCATTGCAAACGCATGATCGCACTGCTCTCTACATGGCAACAGGCTGCGGCAAGACCGAGATCGCGGCCCTGCTGTTGCAGCGAGATTGGGGAGCCTCCCGCAATCTCGTAATCACCCCCCGGAGGGAACTGGTTAAGCAGACTGCTGACCGGCTACGCCTCCGGGGGGTGGACTGCGGCATCGAGATGGGCACCGAGCGGGCCGACGAGGATGGCGTGATCGTGGCCTGCTACGCCTCGCTCCAAAGCCGTAAGCGATACCAGCGCTATCTCGGCACGGTCGGCCTGATCCTCGTGGACGAGAGCCACCTAAACTACTCGCCCGCTGCCCTCCAGATGCTGGCCGAGTTCCGGTCATTCGGCGCGAAGGTGTGCGGGATGACGGCCTCGCCGCCGACATCGAAAGAGCATCCGCTGGAGGAGCATTACGGCCAACCAGCCTTTGTCTACGACTACCAGCAGGCTGTAGCGGAGGGCTATCTGGTCGGTTGCCAGATGCACCTATGCATTCTAGAAGACCTCGACCTGTCCCGATTCAAAGCGAGTTTCGGTGACTTCGATGCCAGCCGCCTCGACCGGCTGATGCGGCGGCGGGCCAACGTCGCTGGCGTTGCCTCGATGATCGAGCAGTACTGGGAGGGCAGGCCCAGCGTCGTGTTCGCAGCGTCGATCGCCCATGCCGAGGCAGTGCGTGACGATCTCTGGGGGCGCGGCATCCAGGCGTCGATCATACACTCCCGCATGGATCAGGCCGAGCAGGACATGCACCTCAAGGACTTCATGGCCGGGAGGTCGCAGGTCAT
>Ga0099849_1001114_pt1 | contig 12521 bp, 8 predicted proteins | sample CB_VirMetaG_4_FD_78177 | JGI IMG/M metagenome (GOLD analysis project Ga0099849, IMG submission 78177) | Freshwater to marine saline gradient viral communities from Chesapeake Bay - CB_1508_1M Viral MetaG | ecosystem: Environmental > Aquatic > Marine > Coastal | place: USA: Chesapeake Bay... | reverse complement strand
TGGGCTCGCAAAGACGGTCATATCATAGGGATTGCTGTGGCAGCGGGGGAGTATAAAGGTTACTTCCCGATCCGCCATGAAAACTCCCACAACCTTGATCCAAAGTTCACGCTGCGCTGGCTCAAGAAGCAGATGTCGGTGCCTGATATGAACGTGATCATGCACAACGCGACCTACGATGCGGGATGGATGAGGGCCGAGGGCATAGAAATCAAGGGTCGGATTATCGACACGATGATTACGGGCGCACTGGTCAACGAAAACCGCTGGTCCTTTGGCCTCGATGCTATGGCCCGAGACTTTGTTTCGCTGCGCAAGAACGAGAAGCTATTGCAAGCTGCCGCCAAGGAGTGGGGCGTGGATCCCAAGGCAGAGATGTACAAGCTGCCGCCCAAGTATGTGGGGGCTTACGCGGAGCAAGATGCGGTGGCTACGCTTAAACTGTGGCAAGCCCTCAAGATCGAGCTAGAGGATCAGGAACTCTGGCATATCTGGGACATCGAGAACGGTTTAATTCCCTGCATGTTGGACATGCGAAGCCAAGGGGTGCGGGTGGATCTCGACAAGGCCGAGCGGAACAAGAAGTTTATTCGAAAACAATCCAAGCTGATTCGCGGACAGATTGAAAAAGAAGCTGGGATGGAGGTGGATATCTGGGCCTCTGCATCCATAGCTAAAATGTTCGACAAGCTCGACATGGAATACCCAAGGACCCCGACCAAAGAAGACGAGGAAACAGGGAAGGTAACGGGCGGCGCTCCGTCGTTTACCAAAGCGTGGCTAAACAACCACCCCGCAGAAATCTGCCAGCAGTTGGTCAAGCTGCGTGAGTTCGACAAGGCGGACGCCACGTTTATCGACAGCATCCTGCGGCACGAGCACAACGGGCGCATCCATACGGAACTGCACTCCACCCGTAGGGACGAGGGCGGTACGGTAACGGGTCGGTTCTCTTCCTCGAATCCCAACCTACAGCAAATCCCGGCGCGGGATCCCGACATCAAGAAGATGATCCGCGGATTGTTTATTCCAGAGGAAGGTATGAAGTGGGGATCGTTTGACTATTCGAGCCAAGAACCAAGGCTCTTGGTGCATTTTGCGGCAAGCGTACCGTCTGCGTTGCGTAGTCATGTGGTTGATAACGTAGTGGATGAGTTCAACAGTGGGGATGTGGATCTGCACCAGATGGTTGCGGATCTTGCAAGCATTACGCGTAAGCAAGCCAAGACGGTTAACCTTGGGATTATGTACGGTATGGGCGTAGCCAAGCTGGCAGATCAGCTAGGCATTCCCTCAGAGGATGCCAAGGATTTAATCAAGCGGCACCGCAGCAAGGTTCCGTTTGTTAAGCAGCTTGCGGACATGGCTACCAAACAGGCGGACAGTAACGGTCAGATACGCACTCTGCTGGGCCGTAAGTGCAGGTTTCACCTGTGGGAGCCCGTCACCTTCGGAACAGGCAAACCCCTGCCTCTCGAGGAAGCTCTGAAGGAGTACGGTAAAAACATCAAGAGGGCCTTCACATACAAGGCGCTGAACCGCCTGATCCAAGGATCAGCGGCGGACCAAACCAAGAAAGCGATGCTTGATTGTTACAACGAGGGACTTACTCCTATGCTCACGGTTCATGATGAGCTATGCTTTAACATAGAGAGCCAAGAGCAAACGGCTAGGATTAAGGAGATCATGGAAACAGGCGTTCCGCTCAAAGTTCCTTCGAAGATTGACGTAGACATAAAGGATGATTGGGGAGAGATCGAATGAAACTTGAGGACATTAAAACGGTTGGTCTGAAAGACATGCATCCCATGCAGGTCCGTCTTCTAATGGAAATGGTGGGTATGACCTTGAACCTTGCTGCTATGACCAGAGACGCGGACATACTTGAGGAAACAGAAGCGTGTTGCGACGAGTTGATTAAGCTGTTTGGCGGGGTGGGTGTTTCGATGTCCATCGAGATTGACCCAGGCCCTACTCACGGCGGCTCGCAATCTATGCATTAGCCGCCGCTTGTTACTGAGATCTACCTAGAGACTTAGCCAGCGCCTGGGTTGCCGGATCATTGCCAAGGATTGCGGGATCCACTCGACCTTGCGGAGCCGAAACGGGCGGGGCTGCAGGGGTCACAGGAGCTTGGTTGAACATGTCCGGTGTTAACCCTTCGAGAGGGTTAGGAGCTTGGTTGAACATGTCCGGTGTTAACCCTTCGAGGGGGTTTGTTCCAACTAAGGCGTCTCGCATTCGAGACGGCACAAACGTACCTTCTGCTTTGCGCTTGCTTATTGTTGCCAAAGGAGAATCGATAGCTTCGCGGACCATACGGAACATCTCATCATACGGAAGATCCGAAATAGATTGAAAGTCGTTTTCTTTCTTGCGTCGCTCAATAGAGTTTACTAAATCTTCCGATAGAGGTTTAACATACAAACGGCCACGGGCTATTTGGTTGGCCTCCGCAGAGGACATGTTAGCGTCTTCCACTAACGCTCGAATAATATCTCGTGTAGATGCTCCAAGGATTCGAGCATTCTCAATGTTAACATAAAGCTCGTTTTGTTGTGCTCGATAGGCTTCAATAAGATCAGCAAACTCTTGAGTCTTTTGTTCGCGAGTAGTATCCCCGGCTCTTACAATTCTCTTTACCGCAGAAAGAGAAGCGTTTCGTCCGTCAGCATATTTTATTGCATCGAACTTAATTGCGTCCGTTGCGGTGTGAGTCATAGGTGTAAGTCCGGTAAGCATACGAGCAAACTCTGCTTCAGGAAGGCTAAACCTTCCGCTGGCACTAGGCTCCCCAGTTAACGCTTTAAGCGTTTTTCCTTTTTTTAACTCTCCGCCTTTTTCTTCGTAAAACTCCAACCAATAACGTGGGATCATACCTTCCGCTAGGTGTAAGAAGATTTTGGAACCACGATCTCCAAGTAACTTTTCGTCTGTGCGATTCTTATCGTAGACATACGACCCTGTTTTTGTTCTTCCTTCCCGCAGCGTGACATCCAAGATCCGTTCCGTCATCATTGTTTCACTTGCGAAAGGTTCTGCCATTTTAGTAATAAAAGTTGCTAAAGACCCTTCTAGTAGTTTTTGAGCTTCACCTTGGTCAAGTTCCCCACGCTCAGTATAACTTTGCAATGCTGCTCGAACAGCAGAGCGGATGTAACCCCATGGGTTGTGATAACTTGTGTCCACAAAAGTAATGTTCCCCTTATGATCATTATCTATAATCATAAGGTCCCCGCCCTTCATGTAAGGTTGAACAGAGGATTCTAAGGCGTCTAACTCTTCCTGAGTTGTGCCTGTTAGTTTCATAGACAGTCGTGTTAATTGCTGCGGAACAGTGTTAACAACAACCATCGTGTTCACTAAACGCTGAGATCCATTGGATTGAACAGCCTTTTCGAACTCTGAAACTGCGCGTAAAACTTCGTCTTTTGGAATGCCTTTTGTTGCCTCTTGCGCGATAAGCGCATCGACTTTCCCGGGAGGAACTTTGAAAGAAACCTCTCGCATACCAAGGTCTGCGATATTAAATATGTTACGAATGTTTTCAGAAGCAAACGACGTAAAGTTGCCAACAACTGGAATACGGTCCACAAAACGCAACGCTTGTGGAATCATGTTGTACATAGGCATTGTTTTTTTTACGAGGTTCGCAGCGCCCTCTTCTAATACGCTTAAATCCTCAAGGGTTCGTGTGCTTCTAGCGAAGATACCAGCGTCCTGAAGAGATCCCAATAGAAGTGGATTATCTTCTCTAAATCCGGACTTGGCAAAGGCTTTAGAATACTTGTTGTACTCGCCATTAAACGCAAGAAGTTTAAAGAACGCGTCTTGCCCTCCGTATAGTTTGTCGAAAGTCTTCATAAAAGGAATGAAATCTTCAGCCCGATCCAACGCTTTACCAACCGCTTGACCTTTGGAAGTCTCTCTACCAAATTGTTGGTATTCTTTTAGAGTTTTGTAAACAGCGTTGCTGTCCATTAAACCGGATTGATTAGCTATTTTAGCTAAACGACGAAGACCATCGTCATCTACATTAACGAGCGACTGTGTGAGTAGATAAAAATTATCGATAAGATTCGTTCCACGATGCGTGTTTCCGTTGGAAACAAGCATTGACATGTTGCCTAGTAAGTTTCGGATCTGCCCAGGTAAACTTGGAACGATAGTCATACGTTGAGAAAAAGATCTGATTTGCTGCATTATCGCCGCCACGTCATTGAGAGGCGATAAATTCAGAGCCTGTTTCATCGCTCTGTACATTTCAGGAGTGACATACGCATTTTGAAGACGACCAAACTGTCCGCCAAAAATAGTGCTAAAACCTTCCGCCTCATCTTTGGCGAGTCCAGCCAAAGGGACATAGTTGCGCTGCTCAAGAACCGTCACAGCATCTTCCATAAACTTCAATTCATCGGAAATATTGTTCGTCCCAAGGCGATCTCGAATCTCTAATAGAGCAGCCCGTGTTGGGTCGTTTGCATCAAGAGCCTCCTGAACTGTTCGTGTATCATTACCGAGTGTTACCATTAGTTTATTACGAGCACTAATGTCTTCCGGAGAGGGCATCATAACAATTTGAGGTCGTCCTCCGTTTTGGATTAACTCGAGGGCTCTTGTAAGTCGAGGGGCAACTCCTTGATCTACAGCAAGTTTCCCATAGAACTCATTAGCCGCCCACGACTCAGACAAATCACTCATTGTCCGAGTATACATTTCTTCTGGATCAGTTATTTCTCCTAAGAACTCGCGCAAAGAGTCACTTTCTTCCAGTATAGGTTTTCTTGAAATCAAGAAGTCTTCTTTAATGGACAGCTTGGGGGTATCGGCTGTAAGAAAACCTCTTTTTGTCCGGCCTTCTTTTATAGATTCTATGGCATCTTTAAGAACTTTTCCTACGTCTACCCCTGGACTGTTTAAAGCACTTAGTCCCGCGGTGTTGTTTACAAGTTCTTGTGCCTGTTTGCGAATAACTTCAGGAGCTAACCCGCGAGTTTCATCTAATGTTCCAAGAACGTTTGAAACTTCTTTAATCGCCTTATTGTAAAGGGGATGATTTAATGTAAACCCTTCTTTCTCAAGTCGGTTTAAAAAGGCTACAGGGTTTTCTTTCGCTTCAAAAACTCGACGTAAGTACCCTATCCCAGCCTCATCCGATTGACGTATAATTTCAAGGGCTTCTTCAGCCTTACGTCTTTTATCCGATCCCACAGGAGCGCGTTCTATTTCCAACTCTAATTGCGCGACGTTCCTGTCTATTAAATTCTGTTTAGCGTCCACCATTTTTTGAGCAGCTTTTTCTGCTTTCGCACCATATGCTGAAGTAAACTCTTCTGGAGTAGTAAAACCCCGTAACCGTTTTTCAAGATCATTTCGTAAGGCAGTCGCTCCAGGGCGGCTACGTTTTAAAAATCTAGTAGCTTTTAAAACACTGCCTGTGGCTTCATGAAACTCGTCCATTGCTTGTATACCAGGGCGAACTAAAGAATCCTTCATATCAATAGTGTCTCTAAGCATTTGTGAGACAAAGGGATCTGCGCCTCCGTCCGGAGTAAACCATGTAACAAGTTTCTTTTTTGCAGCAGGAGCTAAAGGCTTTACCTTGGTACTAAGAGCTTTTCCAAATGAAGAGCCCATTAGATCCTGAACAACCGCGTTCTGTGCGACTTGAGTTCCTGCGTATTCGGCACTGTCTTTTACAAAGTCTGCTGTTTTTTTAGCTGTAGTGACCCCGCCACGAACTACGCCTCTTACGGGAGCCGTTCGTGCTACAGTACCAGCACCATATAATCCCAAGTCTACCCCAACGGATAAAAGCGCTTGTTCTGATGCTTTCTTTAATCGGTTTTTAAAAAACCGTTCCGCGTTGTCTCTACCCGTCAGACCAGTGTCCTCTTCCGTATATAACCAATCTAAAGGGATGGCCGCGTCCGTAAAAGGTAGAGGTATTTCTTCTATAGTGGTTGAAAGTGTAGGACGACCGTCAGGACTAAACATGAAAGTGCCAACACCTGTGGCTGCGGTAACAGGTAGACTTGAGGCAGCAAGCTGTGAGAACCGAGAAGCATTGTTTGCCGTCAAGGCTCTTCCTGTTTTTGATTTGCCATACGACTGTGCGGCACGACCAAACAAAGATTTAGCAGGTTCAACTGCTTTCCCTGCATTTGCCAATCGAGAAGCCTGACTAGCGGTTCGTAAAAAAAAGAATGCAGGAATTAACGCCGCACCTATTTCTCCTCCAACTTCCGTAACTTGACCAACAGTGTACTTAGGTTCATAGGGTTTTCCAGCGCGTTCCATAAAAGCTGAAACATCGTTTAATGTGTCTGTATCAAAAATCGTGTCAAGAACACCCGCGCCTAGTTCCGTTATACCAGTGGCAATATTCCAAGGAACAGATACCGCAGCGCGTCCAACGTCCGCTATTTTATCAACCCCGGTTAAGACATTGTCAGCTATTCGTGAGACACGAGATTCTTTATTGGACGCGTTGAACATTTCCGGAGTAAGACCTTCAAGCGGATTAGCCGAAGGCTCAACCGGAGTTTGATTGAACATTTCCGGAGTAAGACCTTCAAGCGGATTAGCCGAAGGCTCAACCGGAGTTTGATTGAACATTTCCGGAGTAAGACCTTCAAGCGGATCAGAGCCAGCCATGGTGTTCTCCTATCCTTGCTTCACAACATTTCCGGACAGATCTCGAACTGTGCCTTCCTTGTCTATTGTTCCGACCTTAGTTGTAGTCCCGTCAGGATTTACTTGGATAACATTGGAGCCTTCTGTTCGTATTGTCGCGGAAGGCGTTTGTCCGCCACCCCCATCTCGAGGCGTCTCAGCCCCACCAATAACCCCTGCGGCACGAGCGTCCTTTACAAGCCCTGGAGCAACATCTTCTAAATCGGCCAACACATCAATGATTGCTCTGTTTCCGCCTCCGCTATATTCTTTCAATAAGGTCACAAACGTTTTTCCGTCCGCGGTACTAAGCCATTGACCATCTTTCGAAGCATCTTTTCCTGCCGCCGTCGCCCGAGCCTGCGCCATCGCAGCTTCCTGTGCTGCACGACGCTGTGCGGTTTCACGTTCCACGGCCAAGCCTTCTACCGCAGCTTGAGACATCCGAGCGCCTAGTGTGGGTCGTATTTCCTGCCCTGTCTGAGGGTTAACGTAGCTTCCTGAAATCGCACCCGCAAGTTTCGCACCAAAGATCGCTCTGTTTAACTGATCAATTTCCGCTTCTGCTGGAACGGATTCAATTCCGGTGGATACCGCGGCCTTAACCAAATCTTTCTTTGTGTCCCCTGTTTGCTGATCTTTAGGAACTACATCCTTAATAATTTCCGCCGCTGCCGCTTCAGGGTTTTCTAACATCTTCGCAGGAGCCGCCATATCCGCCCCTTTGGGCAGACCAAGTTTCGCGGGGTCCTCAGTCGTAATCGCCGTCTGACCAAACTCAAACGCTTTGTCGAACGGCATTCCTGTGCTTTTTTTCAACTGCGACTGTAATTTAGGTGTCATGTAGTGGTTAGCAAACGCAGAGCCGCCTTCGTTAAACTTTGCCACCCCAGGCTTTTGAGCCATGGGCCGAGGAGCGGGGGCCATGGGCCGAGGAGCAGGAGCCATAGGAGCAGAGCCCTGCTGTATCCCTGCGATATTAGGAATAGGCTGAGAAGGTGGCAGCATCTGAGTCATAGGAGCAGGCATAGGCTGGGCCATAGGAGCGGGAGCTTGGGATCTAGGCAGCACAACAGGCTGGCGCATCGCCACTGCCTGCATTAGTTCAGGTGAAGACGCTAAGATGCCTCCCCCCTGCGGTGCCATCGGCTGTACGCCACCCATCTGACGGAGCTTGTTCCTTGCTTCTTCGGATTTCTTTGCAAACAGCTTCCGGTTGTAAACTCCGTCCATATCTACCTACCTGTTCATTAACCCGCCGAGGATCGACTGTCCCCCGCCGTACTGCTGTGAATATGCGTTAAGGCCCATGGCAGTGCCAACCGTACTGCCCAGTACATTCTGCTCTGGTGCAGAGCCTATTGTCAATTTTGTCTGTGACGACGGTACACCACGGAAGATGTCGCTCATGTAACTAAAGCGTTGGAACGGCTCGTATGCAGATTCGATTGCCGACTGACGTTGAACGTCGTATTCTGCTTGCTGCTGTTGCTGCTCTACACCGCCTACGTTCATTAGGTTCTGTACGTCTTGATACCCTAGACTTTGAGCCAACTGACCCAGACCCGCTTGGGCCGTGCCCAAACCTTGGAAGATTTGACCCCCGGTTTGGCCCCGCTTCATCTGGTTTTCAAATGCCGTTTGCGCCTGTTGTTGTGCGCCAGTGTAGGCTTGCGAACGAAGCTGCGCCCCTGTTCGAGCCTTTTGCTGTTCGATGTTACGTTGAAGTTCCGACTCTGCAACAGCTTGACGAGATCCACCAAATGCTCCGGCACCCACCGCCCGAGCACGTTCACCAATCTTATTGATGTCACCAGCGCGTTGAATATCCGCCTGCGTTACGTCAATTACATCTTCAACAAACGGATCGTAAAAGTCTTTGTACCCACCAACACGGCGATCAACAGTCTGCCCTGTCTCGGGATCAACGTCCGTGATGACATTGCCTTCATAGTCATAAACCAACTGACCCCGAGGATCGTAGCGACCCAACGCGCCCTCAACGGCTCCGATACCCGCCGCATAGGTCCCCTTGGCTTCTTCCATCATAGGAGCATATGCACCAATTCCGGATATCCCGAGGCTAATTGCTTGCTGCTGCGCAGGAGTAAGAGGCATAACATCAGGACGAGGAACGCCACCAACAACTTCCTGAATTGCCTGACCACTAGCATCAAGGACCAAGTTCCCCGCTTCGTCGCGCTGATAAACAGGATTTCCTTCTGCATCAAACTGAGGCGTACCCAGCAATGGATTGACCGCCGCAATACCTGCAGCGTAACTCTCCATAATCGGTTGACCCGATTCATCAAGCATGACCTCGCCAGTAGCAGGATCGATCTTTTCTTTTTGTTCTGTGCGATAGACGTTAGCCAGAAGATCTTTTAGAAACCGCTCCTGATACTCAGGAAGTAGGTTCATAGTTTGTTGGGTGACAACTTGCTCTGCCATTATGCTCTCCGCTCAAACTGGTTCATCATTTGGTACATCTTCGCAGCGCCCGCATTTCGATTGCCGCCTCCCGCACCTTTAACAGCATCCGCCGTCATGACAAACTCCCCGTCCGAAAGCCTAGCTTCCTGAACCCGTCCTCCGTCTTGGTAAATTGCAGCGGGTATACTATCACTTTTACCCGTGCCCGGTCCTTCAATGTAACCACCATTCATCATCGTGGCAATTCCACGGCGATAGTCCGGAGCAGCCGTACCTTGATAATCAGGCAATCGCTCACCCGTTGCTACCTGTCGTTTTTGCAAAGGCGTAAGGGGAGTTTCTTTAGGTTCTCCTGCTTGCATCAAACCTGCCAAAAGAAGGTTGTCCATCATGCCGCTGCCAAACAAACCTTGACCCATGGATCCTTGCGCTGCCGGAGCAATCCCTGATCCCGCTTTTACCCCAGTTCCGATTTTAGAAATAGCGTCCCCAATAGGAGCCGTTGCCTTCATTACACCAGGAGCAATCTTTCCAAGAGCAGCTTGTTGTGCCGCTTGCTGCGCTGCGAACTGACCAGCCATGCCTTGCATACCCATCATGCCAGCACCTTTCGCCGCCAAACCAGACACACCAGGAAGCGAGCCAATCCCATACCCCATTACACCCGACTTTAAAGCGTCTCCAATATCACCGCCAGAAGCAAGAGTCCCGATCCCAGAACCAAGAGCCGCGCCCATCGGGCCACCGAACGCTAGACCAACCAAACCCCCGATTGCAGATAAAAGGCTCATTACGTTTCTCCTGAAATAGCTTGAGGCGCAGTCACTGTTATGCTTGTACTACGTTTTTCAGATCCTGTCCAAGGTTGTGAACATTGAGGACAATTACCGTCAGGGTAACTTGCGATCTCTGCGGGCGTATCAACTGCGTTGTCGCAGCTTACACAATGCACTGTATCAGAACTCGTCGAAGGTTTCCACTTCGAACCGTTTGCCATTGTTAAAATAGTATCGCTCATGATGTTGTCACCGTAACTGTTCCAACCCCGCCCGTGCCAGTGGATCCGCGCACATGGGGACTGTTGCCTAGAGTTATCTTAACAAAACCGTCCTGCTGAAACAATGCCCCTGTTTCAAGACCGGAATCATCTGTCTGCAAGTCAGTCAAAGTTAACCTGGTGGCTCGTTCTTCCCCAGGGTTTTGCTGCTGCTCCATATAAACAGCAAAACTTCGCGTTAGGTTTGCGAAGTACTGCTGGTCATACTGTGCGGGTGGAACCGCGAAGAACGGAAGGATTAGGTTTCGAGACACTATCTCCTCCCGTCAGTCCGAATATCCAGCCTTGGCGACCCCAGCCTCCAGCCCACACCTGAATCGTCGGACTCTACGCGCATCGCAAAGCTGCGCCCTCGCAACCTTAGATGCACCTGCTCGGTAAACTGCTCCACAGGAACAGACGCCGTCTTGGTAATCTGCTTCTCCGTAGATTGCAGATAGTTTCCACCAGGGAAGTTGCGTGTCTTAATCGTAAAGTTCGCACTCGGGCTGGCTGCAGTAGATCCGCGGAACGTAACATCAGGTATCATCCGCCTAATGAAAGCAAACTTGTCACCGTCCCCAATGTCGATCTGACTGGACTCGATGTACGCCGTAAACGCCGAGCCATCGTCGTCGAAGCCCGTTTCCTGAGAATACAAATAATTGTTGGGACCCGCCGCAATCGGCTGGTCGAAAATACCACGATCCATCCAGAAGCTGCGGGACAATGTACCATAGTACCAAATCTGCTGCTGGTAGTTGTAAACAACGTAACGATCATTTACCGAACTGCTTGCAGAAGGGTAAAACCACCAGACCTCAGAGAACGACGTGTTGCTTGAAGCTACAATCTTCTCACGCTGGTCAAGGTTAATATCGTCGAACACATAGTCTCGAACCGTACAAGGTAGCCGTTGTACTGTACCGCCATACGCATAGAACTCTTTCAAACCCATCCAGTACACATTGTCCTCAACAGGAATCGCAGCAAGAGGGCCCATAGTCGTGATGTTCTCTGATACCAAGTTCACACCAAAGGTAAACGGTGGTCCTAAGTATTGCATCGCGTACAAAGACTCGTCCGTAAACACCAAGACTTGCTGACGCGTTTCAATCGCCATGACAATCTCGGACCCAGAACCGAGGCGCAACTCACCCGCAGTATTGGTCGCTGTCGCCGCCCAATCCGTCAGAGATTCTTGGGACGAGAACCGAATAGCCAACGGATCCTGTACACCAGGCTCGCTTTCCGTATCACAACCAAAAGCAATAATATGTCGATCACGGTCAGAAACCAAAACCTGCTTGGCAATGGTTGGCGTCGAATTAGCTCCCGACAAAGAATCAAGGCTCACGGCCCGAGAACTTGGGCCCAAGGTTTTATCCCAGTAGTAAATCCCACCGTTGCGTACATTAACAAGCAAGTCTTCGCCAAAATTATCATGTGTCCAAATGCGAAGCGTAGAGGTAATAATAGGCGTGGAAGCGGCAGAGCCCCACGCTCCTCGGCCCCAGAAACCGACGCCCCAACCTGCGCCAAAGGTGGATGTGTCTAAGCCTATGTTGATCTGATACGCGCCGACAACCGACGCGCCACCGTTACCTGTGTCAGAGCCATTCGCAGGAACAAGCGTTGGAGCAAGTTGCCCATCTACAGTAATGTCTGCAATGGTAGTGCCCGCGGTTCGAGCAGAAATAGTGTATGTGTTAGCGGTCAGTATGCCAGTGATATTATACTCTTGGTTCAATACCCCTGCGGTGATCGTCCCACCAAGACTAGCCGCGCCGCTGAAGGTCACAAAGTCTCCGGACACCGCTCCGTGGTTTGCATCTGTTACGGTAATCGTTGATGATCCGTTGGTGGCGGCAAAGGTTACATCCCCCGCAGCGGTCGTAGCGCGAATGGGAGTTATGTCGGCAAAAGAACCACCGTCTTGGTTTAGGTAATACTTTAAACTTGTGCCGATGCCGATGTACCGACTGTTATCTAAAGCCACCCAAGGGTGCATCGCCCTGGCAGTTCCAAGGTACGAGAACCCCGAAAACTTCTCCCACCCACCAATCTTCTCGGGCATACCGAAGCGAAAACGCACCTTGTCCACATCAAACCACCCGCCCTCGTTTGTGTAGGACGTTGTTTCTCTATTAACACCAGGCTTGAACTGTAGTTTGGTAAGCGGCATGTGGCATATCCTATGCGTTTAAAGCGTCAAGGTCATCCCAAACACGTTGAGCATGTGCAGCCGCGTCAAAGGCAACAGTTGCATCAGGATCATCGGGGTCTGGATCTGTCCAGCTATTTGCTGATGCTTGCGCTGCCAGATACGTTTGCAAGTTTGCTTTAGATGTGACTTCCTCAATCGCACCAGAAACGT
>Ga0099849_1001112_pt1 | contig 12528 bp, 13 predicted proteins | sample CB_VirMetaG_4_FD_78177 | JGI IMG/M metagenome (GOLD analysis project Ga0099849, IMG submission 78177) | Freshwater to marine saline gradient viral communities from Chesapeake Bay - CB_1508_1M Viral MetaG | ecosystem: Environmental > Aquatic > Marine > Coastal | place: USA: Chesapeake Bay... | reverse complement strand
GTGCATCACAAGTTCCAATTATATCTGTGAATGCAAAAGGTCAAATTATAGGAATATCAAATACAAATGTTGCTGGTGTTACAAATTTAACATTTTATAGTGCAAACTCAACACTTAGAATTGATACAGCAGATGGTTCACAATTTGATGCCACAGTTTCAACCAATGATAAATTAGAAGTTGCAAACGCAACTGTTTTATTAGCAGATAAAATGTCTGTTGCAAACACAAGAACATTAGTTGGTAATAGACTTGGTGCAACATCAACAGTTGCTTTAACAGGAGATGTTACTGCAAGTGCAACTGCATTTAGTGGTAACGCAGTATCAATTACAACTGATATTGCAGCAACTGGAACACCGACAGGAACATTTGGTTCTGGTTCATTAATTCCTGTTGTTACTGTTGGAGCAGACGGAAGAATTACAAATATTTCAAATACTAGTGTTGCTGGTGTTTCTTCAGTTGCATACACTGCAGCAAATGGTAACTTTAGAATTACGACTGGTGATGGTACTACACATGATGCAACAATTACTAGTGGTATGGCAGTCGCAAATACAAGAACATTAGTTAATAGCAGACTTGGTGCGACTTCAACAGTTACAATCACAGGTGATGTTGCTGGTTCAGCATCATTCTCATCAAACGCAGTTTCAGTCGCAGTAACACAACAAAACGATTCAGTTGATTTAGGAACACATACAACAGGTAACTATGTTGCAACAATTTCTGGTACTGCAAATGAGATTGAAGTTTCTGGTTCAGGTTCCGAAACTGCAGCAGTAACTGTTTCTTTACCAGACAATATAATTGTTGGAAATAATCTTACAGTTTCTGGTAATTTAACTGTATCAGGAACGACTACAACTGTCAATACTGAAACTATTAATCTCGCTGATAATCAAATTGTATTAAACAGCAATGAAGCAGGAACACCATCTCAAAATGGTGGTATTGAAATTGAACGTGGAACATCTGCTAACAAGACTTTAATTTGGAATGAAACAGATGATAAATGGACTGTTGGTTCTGAAACATTTGTAGCAGGAACATTTGAAGGTAATGTGACAGGAGATGTTACAGGAAATGCAGATACAGCAACTGCTTTAGCAACAGCAAGAAATATCGCTGGACAATCTTTTGATGGCACAGGTGATATCACAATTGCTTCTACTGATTTATCAGACATCGGTTCTCTTATAACAAGTAACGATGCATTCTCTGATAGTAATACAGCAATTATGACTGCTGCAGCAATTAACGATAGGATAGAGTCATTACTTCCAAAAATATACGATGTTAATAATACTCAAGTATTCCCATAGACAATTATAAATAGGTAACATATGGCAAGACCACTTAAAATAAATGCAACAACTCCTAAAAGTTTAAAGGAGATGTCAGATGGCGAGATAGATTATCTATCTTATGTAATTCTGACTGATTTTGCATCATCAAATACTGGTGTAGGAACGATTAATCTTTCTGGAACAGGCACAAGTATCGGTACATTAACAGATACACTTAGACCAGATGTGGTTGGAACACATCCTGTTGGAACATCTGTGACTACAACAGTAACAACTGTATATCAAGATTTAAGTGCAGTCTCAATTACTGGCGAAACGAGACCAGCAAAAATCAACGCAACAACCCCTAAAAGTATAAAAGAAATGTCTGATGCAGAAATTAACGCTGAAATCATTTCTCAAACAGCAACACAACTTGCTTCAGGAGATATTGGTTCGTATAGACTTTCAACTACTACTCCTACAGGTGGTGGTACTTGGGTAGATACTGGAATGGAATGGTTTGACCAAAGACAAAGTGGTAACATTGAATATAAAATTTGGAGAAAAACAGATGGTACTGTTCCCACAACTGTTCGTTCATTGAAATCAAATTCTACATCTCCAATTTCATTAAAAGAAATGAATGATACTGAAATACAATCATTAACTCAATATTTAAGAAAATATATTGTTGATAATGGTATTGGTCAGTATAAAGTACAAACAGGAGCACCAACTCCAGGAACTTGGGTATCAGTTTCTAGTGTTACTGATACAAGACAACAACTTGCTGATGTAAATTATACTGGTGAAGAAAACTTTGTTGGAAATTATATTGGAAACTATTCAACAGATTTTGTGGGGAATTTTACCACTAACTTTACAAGAACTTCTACAAGAACCAGTGGTGGAACTTTTGTAGGAAACTTTGTAGGAAACTTCGCTGGTAACTTTATTGGTAACTTTCTTGGATTCAGGGGAGGACGTTCCGAACGTGACTTCACAAATACATTTACAAGAACTAGTACAAGAACTAGTACAAGAAATAGTATAGTTGACTTTGCAGGAAACTTTCTTGGAGATTTTGTGGGGGACTTTACAACTACATTCACTGCAACTTTTACTGATGATTATGTTGGTGACTATGTGGGAACTGTAGACTACGCAGGACAAACTGTGTTGGTAGGCACAGAAACTAATCAAACTTATGAACTTTGGATAAGGACGGCATAAACTATGGCAACAACAAGAGAAATAATAAAACCACGTTGGCACGATGAAGCAAAAACTACAATCGCTGCAACATTTAAATATACTTCTGACGATGGTTCAATCAGAGAAGCAAAAGCAGTAATTTCAAATACAGATGGAACAAATCCAGACTGGGCAGAAATTATGGATAATTTTTCAACTGCAGATATTGATGCAAACACTTCAGAAAGAATAGAACATGTCACTTCTGTGATGGTAGAAAGAGATGAAAGAAGAAGTAGAAGAGAAGAAAGAGAAATACAAGAAAAATTATTTGATAATAAACTTGTAATATTTGAAAATTCTCACATTGCTAATTCTGAAGATGTAGATCGTAAAAGAGAAATGAGAAAATGTGAAAATAAAATGGACTTTCAAGTAGCATTAATTGATTTGATGATTGCTGATGCATTCAAGAGAGCAGGAATTGATTTGCCTGCTGCAAATACAACTTGGACTACTTCTGCAAACACATAGATAAATTATAAACTAAAGGAACTATATTATGAATGGTTACTTATATGTAGCAACACGTGAGCATATGTTTTACAAGTCTGCATGTTATAGTGCAGAATCTCTAAAAGACTATTATCCAGATGCAAATATAACATTATTCACTCATAAAGAGTGGGTAGATAAACATGCACAGATATTTGATAATGTTGTTACAGAAGATGTTCCAGTAAGTGTAAGAGCAAAACTCTGGGCACTTCCTAGAACTCCATATGAAAATACTCTTTATATTGATGCAGATACTGAAATATGTCATCCTGATATAAAAAATGTTTTTACTCATCAAGATAAAAATTATAACTTAGTTATGACTGAAGTGAAAAAATATGCTCATGCTGTTGTAGAAATTCCTGGAGGAACATTTAAGTGGCATTGTGGTCTTTGTCTATATGACAATAAACTAAAAACTTTAGAATTTATGCATGCATGGTGGAGAATGTGGCAAAAACAAAGAAGTCAAAAAGAAAATAAAACATGGGATTTAGATGAAAATCTTTTTCCAAAAGATAAACTTATTGACTGGGACACTTGGGGATTTTGGCGATTATTAAATCTTGAAGGATGGAATGAACATATAAAAATTAAACCATTTAATGATAATCAAGCAAGATGGAACTTTCATAATCTTAGAAAATCAGAACTTGATGGGCACAAAGTGGTAATATTACATCACACATTAAAAGTAAATTGATGAAAAGTGTAGAGATAAAAAATATTAAATTAAAAAAACTTTTGAATAATTATTCAAGTTATTTGTTACAAGATAAATTCACAAATATATTAAATAATAATAATTATTATGATTTATACAGGAACCCATATGAAAAAGGATTAACAAAACATTATCTTGACCACGTAAGAAAAGAAGAAAATAAACATAAACATATAGGATTTCCTGAAGCAATAAAAGGATTCTCACTACAGTATCATAATTCTGTTGATGCCAAACTCTTAAATGAGACTGATAAATTATTATGCAAAAACATGATAGATTTTTCATATGAAACTACAAGGAAAATCAATACACTCCTAGTTACAAAAAGAAATGCATTATGTTGTTATTATCCTGATGATGGATATATTACTTGGCATAATAATCAAAATGCTAGTGGACATAATGTAATCTTTTCTTATTCAGAAAAAGGAACTGGATCGTTTTCTTACTTAGATCCTATCACACAAGAAATAGTTGAGATGAAAGACCCAGTTGCAGAGTGGACTTGTAAAGTTGGATACTTTGGAAAATATACTGAACCAGATAAAGTATTTTGGCATAAAGCAGAATCTGGTGGTAGTAAAAGAATAACTGTTGCTTTTATGATTCCTTCACATCCTATGTGGAATGAAATGATTAGCGATATTGAAAGTCCTTGAGACTAAACTCAGTTCCAACCATATGATAGATTGAACGTTCATAATTTGACCAAACTAATACTTCTGGATCGTCAATAAGAAAATCACATCCCTTACAATAATCTGGATAATCTCCTGATGTATGTTGCTCACGAAGTTTCTTGTAAGGTTCACCATTCCAAATTTCTTGAAGTGTTTGTTCAGAAGTATGTCCTAAAACTGCAGCATCATCATTTCCAAGAACTTGACAACAAGGATGTATTGCTCCTGTTTGTCCATTTAGTCCACCTGCACGAACAACGATGTCTGGTGAAAATGGGCGACCACAAGTTTTAGTTTCTCCATCTCTTCCATATTTTGGGTCATAAACTCCAGACCAATTATGCATCTTCCAAATCTCTGCACTTGTTCCTGCAACCTCAATAAAGTTTTTACGATATTGTTCAACCTCATAATCCATATTGTCATTATCTAATATGAGATGATAAGAAGCAATTGTTGTATCTTTATCTTTGCAATAATTAACCATTTCTTGTGCATGACCAAGCACAATTTCAAAAGCATTACGATTCATCCATTTTTCATATTGTTGTTTATTATATCCAATGATAGAAAATCTAAAATAAGCAAGTCCTGCATCAACACATTCCTTCATATAGTTTCCACTCATATTAAATCCATTAGAAAATATGTAAGGTTTCGCATTATACTTTTTAACAATTGAAATATATTCTGGTAAGTTTCTCATCAGTGTTGCTTCACCACTACCATCCAAGTTGATAATTCGAACACCATACTCTGCACACTCAGCAATAATATTTTCAAACTGCTCTAGAGGCATTTTCTTTAACCAATTTTTTCCTCTTGCTCCTGTCTTTCCTTCAGGTGTAGTTTGTGGGCACATGGCACAGGTGTAATTACACCCACCATTTACTTCAATTACTGCACGATCTATATTTGTCAATTTTTTCATTTTGTGTTCCTATAATATTATCAACATCAAACATATGGTCATAAATCTTATCAACGACTAACCCCCATGGACCAGAATTATAAAGTGAAATATATTCTTGTGTGCTAAATGTTATAATTGGTTTCATAAAAGATTGAGATATTAACTGTCCCATTCCTTCATATCCAATACAAAGTTTTGCATTTGCAATTATATCTATAATATATCTCAAATTCATTGTATAGTCAACATATTTTATTTCTTGATTAAGAGATTCAACATAATTAATAATTCCTTTATACCCAATAGGATTTTTCCACTCTTGAGGATCTTCTAAATTATATTTTGAATGCCAAATTGCAACATAATCTTTTTCTGTTGGTGTTCTTTTAGGAAATAGATTCTCATAAGGATAACCATATATTTTATGAACATCATGATATATGTTTCTTCGGTCAAATCCAGTTACATTTTTGAAATAATCTATGTGTTTATTTTTATCATATTCTTTTTTTGGTAATATTTGTATTTCAGTTTTGAACTTCTCTGTTTGGTATTCTTCTAACATAATCTTTAATGGAATTCCTACTAAATTTTCATAATTTGAAGAAACTTGCATAATTAAATTTTTTTCTCCATATAATGTGCAAATTTTATTCATGAACGAGAATGTATTAAGTATATCTCCATGACGACATATGCATTTAACAATAACATTTTTTGGCGTTTTTCGTAAGAAATCTACCATGTCTTTATCTTTTGTAAATTATTTTTACACTCGTCAATCAAATATTTTTGTTTAAAAATTATATCATTTATATTTTTATGATTCGAAGTTATTTTATGTGAATGATATGTCCATGGACCAGATGTAATTTTTGAAAGTTTTTGTTTTGAAAATACAATAATTGGTTTAAAATAATTTTTAGATATAAGATTACCAATGCCATCGTGACCAATACAAAAAGAAGATGTTCTTATAATATCAAATACTTCATCCACTGGCATTCTGTAATGCACTAATTCTATTTTCTTTCCAGTTGATTTTGACGCAAAATTATAATATGAGTCTAATTCATCATCAGGTATTGGTTCTTTCCAATGCCTTAATGGATGTTTATTGAATCGTTCTACATTTGTTTTTGGATGCCAAACTGCAATATGTCCTAAATCCTCTGGTTCCTTTGCCATATCCCAAACAGTATATTTCCAATCATATATTTCTCTTCTATTACTGTATCTTGTTCGATCTTTTTGATATGGTTCTGTTCCTTCATATGCATCAATATTCTCATGTTTTATAATCACATCACCCATGTCCACATGATTGTGTATATATTCTACCCTTTCTAAAACTGTTTCTGGGTCTTTTTCATTGAATTTATTTTCTTTGGGAGTCCATTGTCTATCTTCATACCAAATAAATTTTAATTGTACTTGTTCTTTACGTTCAGCACTTATTCTAGATGCATGACAGTATGCACCAAGAATATCACCATATCCATATGTTCCTTCCCATGTTATTTCAAACATAATTTACTATGATTAGCATTTTCCTATGACTAAAAACTTTGTATATTCTTCCATGTCATTTTCATCACTGACAATAATATCTTTTAGTCCAGTTGATTTTTCAAACTCTGATAAAGAATTTTTGCAATTAATTTGTCTATCAGTTCCATGATAGTTGTGGTGGTTATTTGATTCAAAAGCATAGGTAACTCCTTTCTTTACAACATCTTTCATATCATATGACATATGTGCACAGGAAGTGTTTATCACTAGGTCATAATCTTCTGTTTCATTCATATTAATAAATTTTTTTTCATCTTCTTCATATAGAAAAACTTTATTATCCCATTCCATTGATTCATTAAAAACCTTTGCAATATGTTGCACATTAGGATCTGATTCCACACAATCTATTTTTTTGATTCCTTGAAATGTAGTCAATAACATATATGGTAGTAAAGAGGAATACCAAGATCCCAATATACAAATAGATGTTGGTGAGTCATCACACTTCCAAATTAATTTGTTAATCAACCACTCTTTAGATTTTATTTGTTTTTCATTAAATGAATTTGCAAAAGAAAATGACTCTTTAGTGCTGTTGCAATGCATTATAGTTTTTGCAATTGCATTCATAAATTTAGTATCAATATTATGCATAATCTTCTATCACCTCAAATATTTCTCGATTTTTGCCTGCATAATATATATAAGAGATGTAGTAAGGTTATTAACTGAATCTTTTTGATTATAAATAGTCACAGAACGACTAATTAGGATAAAAGATATGGCAAACCCTACAAGTAGAGAAGAATTAAAAAAATATTGTTTGCGTAGACTGGGACATCCTGTTATAGAGATAAACGTCGATGAAGACCAAATGCAAGATCGTATTGATGATGCTCTTGCTTTTTATAGAGATTATCACTATGATGGTTCAGAAAGAACTTTCTATAAACATCAAGTAACTTCAACAGACCAAACAAATGGATATATTGCAATTCCATCAAACATTATTGGTGTTGTAAATGTATTCCCTGTTGGTACTGGTCTTAATGCAAATAATTTATTTAATTTAAGATATCAAATTACACTTAATGATGTATATGATTGGTCTCATGCTAAAGTACAAAACTATGTAAGTTCCATGGAACGTATTGCACTGTTAGAAGAATTATTTGTTGGAAAACAACCATTAAGATTTAATCGTCACATGGACAGACTTTTCATTGACATGGACTGGAGCGAAAGAACTTCAGTTGGTGAATATTTAATCATTGAGGCATATCGTCAATTAGATCCTGATACATACACTAGTGTTTGGGGTGATTGGTGGTTGCGTAGATATACTACTGCCTTATTCAAAAAACAATGGGGTGAAAATCTTAAAAAATTTGAGGGCATGCAACTTCCAGGTGGAGTGCAATTTAATGGACAAACTATCTGGAATGAAGCAGATGAAGAAATTAAAGCACTAGAAGAAGAAGTTGTAAATAGATATTCTATGCCATCAATGGACATGATTGGGTAATTAAATGCCAACAACAAATTTATATTTCAACAATCATGCATTTACGCAAGAACAGAATTTAATCGAAGATCTTATAATCGAATCAATTAAGATCTATGGCGTTGAAGTCTATTACATGCCACGCACACTCGTCAAAGAAGATATGTTATTTGGCGAAGACACTCTTTCTAAATTTGAAGGAGCATATCCAGTTGAAATGTATATCAAATCTGTTGATGGATTCACTGGTGATGGCGATTTCCTTTCTAAATTTGGATTAGAGATTCGTGATGAAATGGTACTCACTGTTGCAAGACGTAGATTTGGGGAAGAAATAAATCCTGAAGACACCACACCTGTTAATGAAGCAGACGGAATTGCAAGACCATCAGAAGGAGATTTAATTTATTTCCCACTCAATGGTAAAGTCTTTGAAATTAAATTTGTTGAACATGAAGCAATCTTCTATCAAATGGGAAGTTTACAAACTTTCGACCTTACGCTTGAATTGTTTGAATACAGTCACGAGCAAATCAATACTGGTATTACAGATATTGATGCAATTGAAGATAGGTATTCTGGTGATAAGAACTTTGTTGAAATACTTACTGAAGCAAGTGATAGTATTGTATTTGAAGATGGAAGTAATTTGATTAACGAATCTTATAGAATTGAAGATACTGATGCATCAGCGAATAACGAATTCTTTGGACAATCTACTAATATAGACTTCATCGACTTCACTGAAAAAAATCCTTTCTCAGAAGGAGGTAGTTGGTAATGTTTGGTAGTGCAACTCAACATCATGGAATCATAAGAAAATATGTTATCATGTTTGGTAATATGTTTAATGATATAGATGTTGTTAGATATAACAATGCAGGAGATGCAGTACAATCAATTCGTGTTCCTATTGCATATGGTCCAAAAGAAAAGTTTCTTGCAAGATTACGTGGAGATCCACAATTAGATAAAGATGTAGCAATACAATTACCAAGACTTGCTTTTGAAATTACTGATATGGCATATGCACCAGATAGAGGATTAAGTAAACTTGGTATTAACACTGGTATAGGTTCAAATCAAAATAGTATTAGAAAAGCAAATACACCTGTTCCTTATGATATTACATTTACATTGTATGCAATGTTTGCAAATAATGAAGATGCAGTACAAGTCATAGAACAGATACTACCTTTTTTTAGACCAGAGTGGACACATACAGTAAAGTTGGTTCCTGAAATTGCAGACAAATTTGATGTGCCAACAGTATTTACTGGAATGTCAATTGAAGATTCATATGATGCAGACTTTCAAGTTCGCAGGGCAATTATATACACATTAACATTTACAGTCAAAGGATATTTATTTGGTCCAACTAGAAACAAAGGTGTTATTAAAAGAACACTTGTTGACCTTTCAGCAAATAATGTTGTAGGTGCACCTTATAATACCAGAATAACATTAACTCCTGGATTACTTGCAAATGGTTCACCAACAACCAATTCAACAGCAAGTATCGCAACATCATCAATTAGTGCAAATAGTGATTATGGATTTGCATTTGATTCAGAAAACTTTTTTGATGGAATAGATAGACATGGACATTCATAATGAAAAAAACAACAGAAAATTTAAACGAAATTTTTGAGATTGAAGGTGAATTAGTATCTGACGATTTTCAGACACATAAAAAACCTCCTATTAAAACAACCGATTCTAAAGATAAAGAAATACAAACTGATTACGAATATGCTAGAAGTAATCTTTATCAAGTCATAGAAACAAGTTCGGATGCACTCAATCAACTTGTGGAACTTGCAAAAGCAAGTGAACATCCACGTGCATTTGAAGTGGTCAGTCAACTCACTAAAACATTAGTTGATGCCAATAAAGATTTATTAGACATACAGAAAAAGGTTAAAGAATTAACAAAAGAAGAAAAACAACAAGACCCACAAAATGTAACCAATGCTCTATTTGTAGGCAGTACTTCTGACTTACAGAAACTTATAAAGGGGCAAGAGGAAGAATGAGTTCTTTAGATCGTGGGTATAATGGAAATACTAATCTAAAAAGAAAAAGTACACCAATTCAGTGGACTAAACAAAAAGTCAAAGAATTTCTTAAATGTGCTAAGAACCCAATATACTTTGTACAAAAATATATACAAATTGTTCATGTAGATCGTGGATTAATTCCAATTGACTTATATGATTATCAAAAAGATATTATTGAAAAAATTACTAATCATCGTCGTTGTGCAGTCGTAACATCTCGTCAAGCAGGTAAAACAACAACAGCAGTATGTGTGATATTACATTACATATTATTTAATGAACACAAAACAGTTGCACTGCTGGCAAACAAAGGAGATGCTGCAAGAGAAATATTAGATCGTGTTAAGATTGCTTACGAGGCACTTCCTAAGTGGATGCAACAGGGTGTAATCGAATGGAACAAAGGTAGTGTAGAGTTTGAGAATGGATGTAAAATCATTGCTTCTGCAACCTCCTCGAGTGCTATTCGTGGTAAGTCCATATCACTTCTATACATTGATGAGACTGCATTCGTAGAAAATTGGGACGAATTCTTTGCATCAGTATTTCCAACTATTTCTTCTGGTGAGACAACCAAGATTCTATTAACAAGTACACCAAATGGATTAAATCATTTTTATAAGACTTGTGAAGGAGCAAAAGAAGGAACAAATGGATATCAGTTTGTTGAGGTTCATTGGAAATCAGTTCCAGGAAGAGATGATAAATGGAAACAAGAGACTCTTGCTTCTATGGATTTTGACTATGAAAAATTTTCTCAAGAATTTGAGTGTCAATTCTTAGGTAGTTCTGGCACACTGATTGAAGGAAATAAAATTAAAACAATGGTTGCAAGACAACCAATCAAGGATTCTAATGGGTTGTCAATGTACAAACAACCAGAGGAAGGACACACATATGTGGCAACAGTTGACGTATCAAGAGGAAAAGGACTTGATTATAGTGCTTTTCAAATTATTGACACAACAAAAATGCCATATGAACAAGTATGTGTGTATCGAGACAATTATATCACACCAATAGAATATACTGAAATAATACATAGAACAGTAAAACATTATAATGAGGCAGTGGTACTAGTTGAGGTGAATGATATTGGAGAACAAGTTTCTGACTTGTTACATCATGATTTTGAATATGAAAATATATTATACACTGAATCTGCAGGACGTTCTGGTAAAAGAATATCTGCAGGATTTGGTAAAAATTTAGATAAGGGAATAAGAACTACAAAATCTGTGAAAGCAGTAGGATGTTCTATATTGAAGTTATTAATTGAACAAGACCAATTGATAATAAATGATTTCAATACAATAAGAGAATTTTCTACATTTTCACGAAAAGCAAATTCATATGAGGCAGAATCAGGAAATCATGATGACTTGGTTATGTGTTTAGTCTTATTTTCTTGGTTGACAGACCAGCAATTTTTTAAAGAATTAACTGACATTAATACGCTAAAAACGTTAAGGCAGAGAACTGAAGAGGAATTAATGAGTGAATTATTACCATTTGGTTTTTTTGATGATGGTATGCCTGATGAAAATGTTGTGAATGTTGATGTTAATGGTGATTTAGAAAATCCATATTCATCAAGTGAATATGTGAAAAGAAACTTTGAACCATTCTAAATATGGTTTTTTATAAATAATGTAAGTAAAAGCAATTAAACTCTATAGAAGGAGATAGAAAAATGGCATTCCAAGTCAGTCCAGGAGTGAATGTTAGTGAAATAGATCTAACCACTGTTGTCCCAGCAGTAAGCACTACAACAGGTGGTGTAGCAGGACATTATAAGTGGGGTCCAGTGAATGAGCGTGTTCTAGTTAATAGTGAAGACCAATTGGTTAACATTTTTAACAAACCAAACTCAAACACTGCTTCAGACTTTTTCACTGCAGCAAACTTCTTAGCATACGGAAATTCACTTTATGTTGTTCGTGTAGTTAATGGTGCAAATAATGCTACCACTGGTACATTAGGGACATACGTTGAGTCCGAAGATTATTATAATGAAACATATTCCCATAAATCTGGGCACGGAGACTGGGTTGCAAAATATCCAGGAGAACTCGGAAACTC
>Ga0099849_1001108_pt1 | contig 12568 bp, 12 predicted proteins | sample CB_VirMetaG_4_FD_78177 | JGI IMG/M metagenome (GOLD analysis project Ga0099849, IMG submission 78177) | Freshwater to marine saline gradient viral communities from Chesapeake Bay - CB_1508_1M Viral MetaG | ecosystem: Environmental > Aquatic > Marine > Coastal | place: USA: Chesapeake Bay... | reverse complement strand
AGAGAATCTTGAAGCTATACGACCCTGACGACTTGCTAGAGGCTCTACAGATAAGCGCAGAGGAATTGTTGGACAGGTTCGAAGATAAGCTTATTATAAGGCTAAGTGCCTTTTGGGAGGAGATACTAGAAGATGACGAAGAAAACCAGTATTGATGATGTGTCACCACAAGAGTGGGACGCCTTGAGGGAACCAGGAATGGCTACAGAGTCTCTGGAATCTCCCGTAGTAGCTAAACTGTTCCACCCCGAGGATAAACACGACCCAGTAAACAAGCCCGACCACTACAACGTAGGAGCGATAGAGGCTATTGAGGCAATCAAAGCGTCTATGCCACCTAATGAGTTTAGGGGATACCTCAAGGGCAACCTTATGAAGTACGTATGGCGCTACGACTACAAGGGCAAGCCTGTGGAGGACTTACGGAAGGCTCGGTGGTACTTGGAGCGTCTGATAGAGGAGCTACTGTGAAGGTAATACAAGGGGAATTTGGTAAAGGAACAGACAAGAAACAGAGTCCTTCAGCGTCACAGGTACTTACGGCTATGTCCATCGTCGCTGGAGAGCTAGAGCAAGAGCACGGGGTTGACTTAGACGTTGCCCTCGTTCTTTTCTTAGAAGGGGAAATGATACAGGTAGTGAGCAACACAGAGCACCCCGACGCTACCTACGTTCTGCTAAACATGGGAGCATCTTCAATTATGAACGAAATACTCGGTGGAGGGTAAATGGACGCATATCAACAATACATACACAAGAGTAGGTACGCTAGGTACATACCAGAGCTAAAGCGCAGGGAGACTTGGGGAGAAACCGTAGCGCGTTACGTCAATTACTGGGGAGACAAGCTTTCTGAGGGAGATGCCCAAGACGTATTCGACGCTATCCTAGATTTAGAAGTTATGCCTTCTATGAGGGCCTTGATGACCGCTGGGGAGGCCCTAGACAGGGATAACGTAGCAGGGTTTAACTGCTCCTATATGCCTATAGATCACCCCAAGGCTTTCGATGAGATGATGTACGTGCTTATGTGTGGTACAGGAGTAGGTTTCTCAGTAGAGCGCCAGTACATTAACAAGTTGCCAGAGGTTGCAGAGGATTTCCATGAAACAGACACAGTTATCCATGTTGCGGATTCGAAGATCGGATGGGCGAAATCGTTTAGGGAGTTGGTTTCATTGCTCTATTCAGGTCAGATTCCCAAATGGGACACAAGCAGAGTACGACCTTCAGGTTCCCCGCTTAAAACTTTTGGAGGTCGAGCAAGCGGTCCAGAGCCTCTGCACGAGCTTTTTAGATTCACGGTGGAGTGCTTTCGGCAAGCTGCTGGAAGAAAGCTTACATCCCTTGAATGCCACGATATTTGCTGCAAGATCGCACAAATCGTCGTCGTTGGGGGCGTCCGAAGGTCAGCCCTCATCGGACTCAGTAACCTCACAGACGACAGAATCCGACGAGCAAAGTCAGGTTCCTGGTTCGACGAGAACCCCCAGCGAGGACTAGCAAACAACAGTGCGTGTTACACGGAAACACCAGACTTTGAGGCGTTTTTAAATGAGTGGTGGAGTTTATACGAATCAAAGTCAGGAGAACGAGGAATGTTCTCTAGGGTCGCAAGTCAACGACAGGCTGCAAAGAACGGCAGACGAGATTCTACCTATGATTTTGGAACTAATCCGTGTAGCGAAATCATCCTCCGACCCTATCAGTTCTGTAACCTGTCAGAAGTTGTTGTCAGGCCAGCCGATACGTTGGCAGACCTCAAACGAAAAGTACGCGCTGCTACTATCCTTGGAACTCTTCAGGCTACGCTAACGGACTTCCGGTACTTACGTAAGGTGTGGCAGAAGAACACCGAAGAGGAAGCCCTGTTGGGCGTTAGCCTCACAGGTATCATGGATCACCCGTTACTGTCAGGGAGGGAAGATCGTGCAAAACTTAAGAAGTGGCTTAAGGCTCTACGGGAAGAAGCTGTGGCAGTTAACAAAGAGTACGCTGGAAGGCTTGGTATTAATCCTTCTGCTGCTATTACTGCTGTCAAGCCCTCTGGTACTGTTAGTCAGCTTGTGGATTCTGCTTCGGGCATTCACCCCCGATTCAGCCAACACTACATCAGACGAGTAAGAGGTTCAGCAGACGACCCCCTGTGTAACATCCTAGAGGCCGCAGGAGTGCCTGTGGAGGACGATAAGTTCTCACCTAATACCAAGGTATTCAGCTTCCCTATGAAAGCTCCAGAGGGCGCTGTGTTGGCCTCAGAGATGGGCGCTATGGAGCAGCTAGAGGTGTGGGAGATATATCAGGATTACTGGTGTGAGCACAAGCCCTCTATGACTTGCTACTACAGGGACTCAGAGTTCCTAGAGGTAGGTCAGTGGCTGTACAACAAGTTCGATAAGATCAGCGGTATATCGTTCTTACCTTACAGCGACCATGTGTACCAACAGGCTCCCTACGAGGCCATAGACTCTAAGACGTACCGAGAGTTGTCTAAGGGCTTCCCAAAGGAGTTTAGTTGGGACATAGAGGAGGCCAGCGACATGACTGAAGGTAGTCAGCAACTGGCCTGCACAGGCAACAACTGTGAGTTGTAACTCAAGGGGCTTCGGCCCCTTCTTTATTGTAACGTAGCTTCCCTCAAAATGTTTCTAAATTCAGCCTGTTCTTCATCAGTCATTGCATCCATAACGCTACCTACGATACTAACTGCGGCTGCTTCCATAGCTCCGCTATCTTTAAATTCTTTGTTATGAAACGCGATTAGCTTGTTTACGTGAGCAGGATTTAAGGCTGCTCTGGCTAGAAACATAGGCGTTAGTATAATTGCAGCGCCAGCGCCCATGCCCATTCCACCGCCTACTGTAGCCGCCGTTCCAATACCAACGGCTGTCTGAGCCAGCCCTCTTCCTGCTTGATATTCTTTAGAGCGCAGCGCCAACTCGCCAAGGTTTCTATCGGGCTTACTAGACGCTTCTGCCATTAAGTTAATAAGCTGCTTAACTTTTGGAAAATCACCCCCTAATACTGCCTTAAATTTTTCTTCTTCCGCTTTCGATGAAAGACGTTTAGAAAGATTGCTGTAACTTTCGGTACTAAATTTTTCTGTACCCAAGTCAGGAAACAGTTTTTGTAGGAAACCCCTTTTTAAAAGAGATTCTGCTTCTTGATACGCAATAAACTGCCCAACCTCCGTACCTCCAGATTTTTCAACCTGATTAAAAGCTTCTTTCAGGCTTTGTTTAAAAGCCAGTATTTGACTAGCGTTTCCTGCTTTCGCTAAGGTCTGACCTAGTGCTGAGTAATTTCCCTTTGCGGCTTGTCTAATAAAGTTGTCGTTAATTGAAGGCAATAAACCTTGTCGTCCAGCCGCAAAACTTTCTTTTAAATTTCTATATTGAGAAGCTAAATCGGGGTTTACTTTCTGTAAGGAATTATAAGTCGCGTTTCTCATTTCTTCGGCTAACTGAGCTAACTGCCGTTCCGCATCTGCGTTGAACGACGGAGTTCCAGGTGTGCCAAATTTCTGACGAATTTGTGCAGTCATTTGTTTATCTAAGATAACCAGCGCATCTAATCCCACGGTTCTTGCTAGATTGTTTCCCATCATTGGACGTAAGTTTTCCTCAATAAACTTTATAGCTGCGGGGTCTAAATCTACAATACCGTCTTTAGTTCTTTTAGCCAAAAATCTATCTATTGCTGAAATATGTTTTCCAACATTAAAACGAGACCCTTTGGGCGCTCGTGAAGCAAGCTCGTCCAGCCCATCTCCATAGTTTTTGTTTAGAGCCTGTTTTCCTGCATCAATAACTCCCATCAAGTTTTCGGCCAGCTCTATAGGAGAACCCGACGAGTTTACACTTAGCCTGTTTACAACATCATTCAAATTGTCTTGGGCTGTTTCGTTTACCAGCCTTACGTTCTCATCAAACCTACCACCAGAGGCTATTCCTATTCTTCCTATTTTTTCTGCTAGTAGATTAAGACCAGTTGCGCCTACTTGAGAAGGAGTTAGTGTTGCCCCACCTTCCTCAAGTATTGATTGACTAGCCTGTAATGATGCTTGTGTCCCAACGGCGGGTTCAAGTTCTTTTGCAAGTTGCTGTGCAACCTCTTGCGGGGCAAACCCTAGTTTTTTCTTAGCTAAAATGTAGGCGGGTTTTAAAACTTTACCCGCTCCCAAAGTAGCTAAGTCAAATCCCATTGATATAGCCGCTTCATTAACAGCATTAGCGTAATCTAAGTCTTCTCCAGAAAGGGTGTCTGATAGCAGCGCCCCTGTTCCTGTCCCTGTTGCACTGCCGACCATAGCACCAATAAAAGACCCAACAGGACCAAAAGGAGCACCCAACGCCGCTCCTCCGACAGCGCCCCCAATTCCCAACGGAAGCTCCATATTTTCTTTTAAGTATTCACCAACACTAAACCCTTCTCCAGTGTTTGCTACTGTAGAGCCTCTCCTCCTGGGGTTTACAGCCGTTTGCTGCGGGGGAGTCGGCTCAACTTCAGGTTCTGTTTTTTGTTGGAAGTCTTCAATTTTAGCGTACCCGTTTTTAATAGCCAAATCTTGTATAACAGATTTAGACGTGCCTTCAGGGACGTTTTCTATTTCAACTCCGTTTGGCAGAACGACAGTAAAAGTGTTCATTACTTATCCTTCATATCGTCAAAATTAACTTTCTTAGGGCGATTATCTCTTGGGACAACGCTACTAAAGGTGGGTCGTGTTTCTAAGTAATCTCTATAGCTACTAGCGTTTGCTTTAGCTTGAGTATCTGCCAAATAAAACTGAGCTTCTTGTAAAAGAACTTCAAGAATAGCTTGGTTGGCTCCCCCGCTTCTTTCAAGATTTTGGTAGAGTTTTTCTAAGTATTGTCTTTCTCCCTCTGAAATTGCTCCGGGAAAGTTACTTAGGTTATCTAAAACTGTTTTACCTGCTAAAAGATTAAACTCAGCTTGGTTCTTAGGTTCTACTCCAAAAAACTGCTGTGCAGACCTAACTATGGCCGTTGTAAAGCCTCCTGTTTTAATCTGCTGGAGAAGCTCTAAACTTCTTTCTGCGTTTCCTATGGCTACTTCTATTTTAGGTAAATTATCTATAGCCTCTTGCTGTGATTTTGCAAAGCCCTCTGCTCTTGTTTCTGCACCCGCTAATCCAACACGTCTATCCGACATTTCTCCAGATGTTTCACCGTATGCGCCGCCTACAGGCTCGAGCTTCCCTACAGGGTTTTCAGGAGCGCCTGGAGTAATAGGAGAATAGTCTATTTCTACACCGCTTCCTCTTGTTCTAACTTCTGTAGCTGCATACAAGTTTCCGTTTTCATCTTTGTATCTACCCGCACTTGCAAAAGTTTGCCCTTTTTTTGCTTTTTCTTGCGGCTTTGCTAAACTCTTCAGGTACTCCGCAGGGTCCAAAGCGCCTGACCTGAGAGCTACCAAAGCGTCAGTATCTCCTTTTTGTCCAGCCACTTGAACTGCCCTAGATTTTTGTGCTTGTTGTGTAGCTTGTTGTCCAGACTCCTCTAAAGAAGCTACTTGACCTTCTTTTCTTTTTTGCTTTATCCCTTGAGCAGCCTTAGCAAACTCTAGAGCCTGTTGTTCAAACCCAGGAATCTTAGCGAATTGCTGGGCAACCCTAGACAAATTTACGTCGTCGTTGTTGGCTATAGCGGCATTAGCAAGCTGCATGATTTTAGAAACCTGTTGCTCCTGTTGCTTCTCTTCTTTCATCTTAATCAGGTCGCCGCCCAAGCCTCCAAAGCCTGCTGCGGTTTCCATAAGCCCCTGACCGTATGAGGGCTGCGTTAGGGCGTTTATAAACCCTTGTCCAAATCTAGCCATTATCATAAACTCCCTAAAAATGATCCCAAGAAGCTATCAGAGCCTCCTAAAGCGCCGCCCAGTAGACCAGTACCGACACCACCTAAGAGGTTTGCTCGTCCCAACTCTGCTCCCAGCATTGCTTCCAAGCCACCCATAGAGGCTTCCCCAAACAGACCAGCACCGTACAACTGTCCACGCTGCTGTAGCTGCGGGAACATCTGTGCTGCCTGCTGTGCCGCAAGAAGCTGCTGTTGTGGCAGGTAAGCGCCCTGCATTGCCTGCATTCCTAGCTGCTGCTGTAGGCCCTCTAAACCGAGACCCCCTTGCATCAGCCCCTGTCCTGCTTGCATAGCCTGTAGAGCCTGCTGCTGTTGGCTTATATCCATCGCCCGACCGGATTGCATTGCCTGAAGTGCCGCTTGTTGTTGCGACAGGTTAAGACCTTGGCCTGCCTGTAGCGCCTGTAGAGCTTGTGCTTGCTGTGCTTGACTCAAGCCTTGCCCTTGTCCTGCCAAACCTGCACCCAAGCCTGCGTACTGAGCGCCTAGACCCGCTTGCTGTGCTTGCTCTCTTTGAGCCTGTTGCATAGCTTGGAAGGCAGCGGTGTTTTGCGCCTCTGACTGTGCTTTAGCCATTGCGAGTTGCTCTGGCGTACCTCCGTATTGGCTCGTCTGTACGCCTAAACGCCCCTGAGACGCTAAACGCTCTTCTAGAGCCAGCCGATCCCGCTCTTCTCCGGGTGCCTGCATAGCTCGTATACGGTCGTACACAGCAGATTCACGGTCAGCAGTTCCCATTCCTACTTGCTCCATGAACTGACTGCCGAGACCAAAGGCTTGTCCAGAGGCGTCTTGAATACCGCCTAGACCGTAAGGCGTTTGCCCGAGCATCTGAGATCCCAAGCCCATAGCATCTGCTCCGGGCGTCTGTCCTAGACCTAAGATTCCTTGGAGGTAAGCCATACTTCCTGGTGTTTGCCCAAAGAGGCTTTGGCCTCCTGAGAGTGCCTGTTGTCCCGCAGAGGTCAAACCAGAGCCTGTACCGTACTGTCCAAACCGCTGTTGCGCCTGCTGCAACAAAAGGTTCTGTAGTTGTCCCTCAGTGCCGCCTAAGGAGCTTCCTGCGGTCCCTGTAGTCGGGTCGTAACCAAACTGACCACCAGTGGTAGAAGTTACGGTAAAGGGCTGGAACTGAGACTGCGTAAGCCCAGACTTTGCAATCTCTTGAGAGCCTGTGAGTGCTTGTGTGCCAACGTCGCTCAGTCGGCTCATGGCGTCTCCTACTAAGAGACCGCCGCCAGCAGCCGATCCTAAGCCTAGAAGCCCTGAAAGCCAATCAATAGGTTCTGAGGCATCAATAGGTTCTGAGTCAGTTAAATCACTTTTATCAACGTCTATTAGTAAGTACCTCCGTGAGTAGCGCTCGATAAAGAGTCATTGTAAGTGTTCATAGTAATTTGCCTATCAGAGCTAAAAGATTTATTTCTTGAATTGAAAGGGGGAACCCGTTTATGTCAGATTCCAACCCAATGGTAACTACAGTTCCGCTTCCGGTAGCGTTGATGCTCCTACGCGACGTTAGCTGCCCACCCGTAAACTCGCCTATGTTAAACTCAGACTCCCCAAAGAAGGCTGGCTGTTGGTTGCCTACGATGTAGTCCTGTGATCTAAAGAACGTATTAAAGTCGTAGGCCCACTTGAGGAAAACCGTGGCGCTGTTTGCGCCGACTAACGTAGGCTTTATTTTCTTCAGAAACTTTGTTTTTGACGAGTCACCGAAGGTAAGGCCGGGAGTAAAATACTTAAACCGATAACTTGATCCGTTGTCAGAGTATTCGTTGTAAGTGCCTAGTCCGTCTACAGAGCCTATGTACAGCGTACCGTCGCTTACGTCTCTCTCAAAGGCTGTAAAAGAAGAGCTAGGCCAACGAGTAATTCTGTACGAGCCGTTCTCTAGGTTTCCTCTTAAGTCAAAACAATAAATCGTCTGTTGGTCTGGAAAACACAAAAGGTAGAAGTAGTTTTCTGGGCTGTACACAGAGTTTACTGGCTCTGTTTTGTTCTGTATAAGCGTAATTAAATCTTGTTTTACGTTTCTGCTGAGTTCAGTAATGGGCAGGGACTTTTGTTGCATGACGCGCCCAAAGCTACGCAAACCAGAGCTATCTAAAAACAGTACGTCAGTACCTATAGATTGAACTGAGTTTTTATCTACACAACCAACGCCTACTACAGTATCTACTAGAGACATTGTTGCTGGGCTGTTAGCGCCTTGGTAAACAAGTATGCTTGTCTTACCAAAGATAATTAAAAAGTTATTGTGGGCCGCTAAAGCCTGTACCTCGTCAAACCCTTTAGGCCACGCCTTCTCTACGTTGATAGAGCCGCTAGAGCCTCCAGTAAAATCAGTACCGTCTAATAGGTCAGACCAATAGACAGTGCTCTTGTCTGTTGTTGAACCTACGCACCAAAGACGACCAAAGGCCCCTACGGCTTCACCACAGTATTGTGAAGGGGTTACTGAAGAGCCAACCACGCCAGTCATGGGTGTAACAACGCCTAGTGTGTTGTTGTACACCAGAGGCTCGTAGCCCTCTTGAAAGAAGTAACACGAGTTGTTAAAGTTAAACATCTTCCAGTCGTTTGCTAGGATGCTGTAGGCTACTGGTGTCTCATCTACCAGCGTGTCTGTGCCTGATAGTATCTTGTTGTTTCCTGTGCTAAAAAGCTTTTCGTTTCCTGCGTCATCGTAGAAACGGTGTATCCTGTGTATCCTATCAGTGCCTAGCTCAGTTTTGTCTGTTGTTACTACGTCGTTGCCCTTACGTGCCGCTACACGGCCCCTTCGGTCTATAACAGCGTTATCCGCAAGCTCGGCAAAAGATGGGTCTTGGGCTAAAGGAGAATCTTCTGTGTTGATTCCCTTAAAACCAGGAGCAATCAAATTAATAGTCTGAAGTGGCTGGGCCATATATAGGTTCCTTACGGAGTGTACCAGATAGTTTCTTCAGGGTGTTTTTGAGCGTCCAGCGCAACAGCATCTGACAAATACTTGTCGGCCACTGCGAAATACTCGGGCGTAGACGTTCCTCCTGTTTCTCCCCTTTCTCTAGAAGACAAGGCAACTGCCAAATGCAACACAGGAAGATAAGGAATAACTAAAGTGTCTAAGTCGGCGCTCAAGTTGTCGTTACGTAACACACACTTAAACCTAATGTTGTAAACATCGTCAGGAGTAGGGTAAAGCTGTATCTGAGTGTCTCCGTTACCGTCCAAGCCGCTGTAAGTGTAAAACGAAGGGGAGCCACTGACAGGACTAGAGTTGTACGTCTTGTTTTGAAACCAAGCATCAGTTTGGTACTCTAGAAATACATTTGTGGTGTCGTTAATTACCGACAGTTCCTTTACCCTGTCCTTGCTTCCCACTAAAGCGTAAACTGAAGTGTCAGCAACAGTAGGCACAACCAAAGTTGTCCTTAGTCCTGACCAGTCCCAAGTAGCCTCTACAATACCTTTTGCGTCGTTTACAAAGTCTCCTACCATCTTGCTGTACGTTGTGCTCTGTACGCTAGATACTTCGTCTTCCCTGAGGCGTCTGAGGACGTTGTTGACTAAATCTAAGTACGTCATGCTAAGTAATCCTCAAATAATTTTAGTATTCTAATTTGCTCCAGCTTTGGAATAGATATTAAGTTAGCCATTTGTGGAGTAGTATAGTTTATCCCTGACATAAAGGGGTCAAACATTCCTGCCGCTCTTCCGCCAGAGGAACCGCCGCCGCCACCAGACGAAGTAAGGACTTCTTCTATAACTTCTGCGGTATCGGTAACATTATTAACTAATTCGTCTGTAGAATTTGACGTTAGACTTTCAGTTGTTTCTAAAGAATTAAAGTATTCTGCTAACCTGTCGATTTCTTCTTGGGAAATTGTAGTTGTTGCGTTAGGGTCACCAGAGTCTCCACCAAAGGTAAACGGAGATGTTTCAGAGCTTTCAGAATCTTCTGGAGCAGGGCCAGGAACACCACCAAAGGTAAAATCACCCGCTTGCTCTAATTCTAAACCGCTCAAGTCAAGGGCCGCTAACTGAGCAGCCAAGTCCTCAGGCTTATCCTCAGTAGTGTCGTCTGTATTAATGTCTACTTCTTCTTCTTCTTCTTTACTGTCGTTTGTGGCAACGCTTTCCTCTATTGTTTCTTCTTTTTCTCCGTAATTATCAACGACCCAATCATAAATGTCTTTGGTTACATCAACAGCACCTGTCAAGACTCCCCAGATTTCTGCTGGGAGTTCTGTTGTTCCTGCCAAAATACCTTCAATAAAACCTTGTGGGTCTGATATTACTTCTCCCCAAATTTGTGAAACCTTATCAGACAAGGTTCCTACAGGGTCAGAAATCAAGTCTTCTAGAGGACCGAGTATAGTCGAATTTGAGCTTATGCCTCCGGGGATTCCTGGAACAAACACACTCCCAGTTCCGGGGGCCGTAAGAATACTTGTTGCGGGGTCAAATATAATTCCGTAGCCCCCGTTAAGAATGTCCATTACATCGCCGCTAGGTAAATTAATACCCGCCGCTTCTATGACGCTACGTATAGCGCCTCCCCATTCTTTAGGGTCGCTAGGAAGTTTGTCTTTAATGCTTCCCCAGAGGTCTTCCCAAGTGGGGAACGCTTCTTTTACCTTTTCTACGGCCTGTTCAAAAGTAGGAAGCCCCGCTATATCTTCTTCTATAGAAGACTCACCTTCTCCTGTGACAAGGCTTCCTCCTGTGCTTATAGGCTTCACGGAATAACTAGAACCGTCGTATCCGTTCTGAACCAATATGTTTTCTAATACAGGATTTCCTTCAAACTCTCCACTATTGTTTTTTACCTCAGAGTTTAGTATTTCCTGTATTTCTTCATTAGAATACCCTAGATCACTGAGCAACCCTGTAATACCTTCTTTAGTGCTAGGAGCAGGAAGCAATTCAGAGCTTTCTGTATTTGTCCCTTCATACGAAAGATTGTAGTTGTTGTCTATGTAACTATATAACTCTGGATACTCTGCTTGTATTTCCGATAAATCTACTGACTCTCCAGCCTCTACCCGCTCTAAAAGCTCTTTCATTTTAAGGGCTTCTTCAGGCAAGTAGGCCCTATCTTGGTCTTGTTCAAACTCAGGGCCAGCAGAGTAATCTATGAACATATTGATTACTTGCTGTAACCAGTCGTCTATGTTTTCTTGGGTAAGCTCTATTGTTCCTGATTCTAGCTGCTCCATAATACTACCGCCGCTCGTAGAGCCACTTAAGGTAGTAGTAGAGGTAGGCGCTGTGTAGGTACTCAAAGTAGTAGTAGGACTTGTGTTGCCTTCTAAAGATGCGGCGAGCTGATCTTGTAAACTATAATCCGCTGTAGAGCCTCCTGAAGTAAGGCTAGTGGTGTCGCTTTCGTACCCTCCTGAGTACATACGAGCAAGCTGCTCCTGTAAGCTAGTAGACTCTTCTGTTAACATTCCGTAAGGAGAGTAAAAGCTGTAGTCTAAAGAATCCATTACTTATCCCTCGCTACGCCTTTAGCTTTTTCAAAAGAGCGCATAGCTCCCAAGCCAAGCATACCCATCAATACAGGCATCATCTGAGATAAATCCAGAGCTACCAGCGTTACGTCAGAGTGACCCAAGGCCAACATAAAGTTACCCAGAGGTACGGCCACAAAGTTAAACCCCATGCCCGTAACGCACACCCAGCCTACTGCTGGTCGCCACCCAGAGACAAACAGAGACTTGTGGCCTGCCTCAGTCTTGTTTACTTCTATCTGGGCTTTGGCGATCTCGTGTGCTTGTCGCTGGGTCATAGTAGCTATCTCGTGAGCAAGCTTGTTCCTCTGATCTGCGTCAGGGATAAACTTGTCCAACAGAGGGGATATAGCGCCCACCAAAAGATCAATCATTTGTCAGCCTTATTGTCTAGCTTTTGTTCTATTCGTGTTAATGCGCGTTCGATCTTGTCAAACTCTACACGCAATTCAAGACGAGGAGCGTAATCACCAGCGACTAGAACCTCTAGCTCGCCTTGCTTTTCCTGTAGGTCTTTTACGGCGTTCCAGAGGGCCTTCATAACCCAACCAAAAGCGGCGGCTACAAACGCTATAAAGGTTTTAAATATGGATACTTCAAAGTCCACTACCTATCCTCCAACATCTTAGACGCACGAACTAAATCAGCTTGGTACGCGAGGCGGCAGTGGTCGTACTGCCAGAAAAACATAAGGTTAATAAACCAGTTAACAAAAGCCCAAAAGGTGCTTATTCTTCGGTACTTGTGTGCTCTGCCGCTGACAGACTCATTAGCGTTCTTACCTAAAAACACAACTACGTTGAGCAGTTGAGAAAGACAGTCGCCTATGCGTACAAAGTAATCAAGCAAAGCCTTCATGGGTTGTCCTTCTTGTTCGCTACGTGGAAAAACAGGCTGTACAGCGCAAGATACAACGTATCGTAATCCATTGTCCCTACAGTAGAGCCGTCAGCGGGATTAATGAGGTTAAAAGTTTCGTTAGTGACGTAAGGCTCTTCTAAGTTTCTTTTAAACTCCAATGATTTTTCTTCGCCTGTGTTGTTATCCAACTCAACTGTACAAGTCTTAAAGGTAATTTTAGATTGGCCGTTAAGGGGGTTGTAAGCGTTGATTTGGTGCGCGTACTCGTAACGTGTTTTGTCTATTGTTCCCGTTACGTTTTCCTCGTTATACTTAGGCATT
>Ga0099849_1001106_pt1 | contig 12587 bp, 19 predicted proteins | sample CB_VirMetaG_4_FD_78177 | JGI IMG/M metagenome (GOLD analysis project Ga0099849, IMG submission 78177) | Freshwater to marine saline gradient viral communities from Chesapeake Bay - CB_1508_1M Viral MetaG | ecosystem: Environmental > Aquatic > Marine > Coastal | place: USA: Chesapeake Bay... | reverse complement strand
GTAGCTGAAATATTAAAAGAAGATTATGGGTCTCACAATTTTGGACCTTTTATGGAAGTTCTCCATAAAGAACTTGGAATAGAGTAAAAAATTTATATATTTATTAATATAACAAGACTTTAGAGCACGTTATATTTTAATGTTTAACCGAGCAGCTTAGGCGCTCACAAAATTTAAGTGATATGAGTACACTACAAGAATTCGACATTCTATTTAGAAATTTTTTCGATCAAGGGACATTCCTCCCAACCACCCACTACAACAAATTACCCCACCCTTTAGACATCTATTCAACTTCCGAAGGAGTATTCTTTGAGATTGCTTGCACCGGTTTAGAAAAAACCGATGTAGAGATTTTTGTTCAAGGAGACATTTTACGTATCAAATACGATAAACCTGAAGAAAGTGAAAATCAAGATAGGGAATATATTAAAAGAGGTATAGCAAAACGTTCTTTTGATTTGGGATACAAAATCTCAAATAAGCTAGATACCTCAAAAATAGATGCTGAAATGAAAAATGGACTCCTTACAATCCAAATCCCATATTCAGAAGAAGCACAATTAAAAGTTTTGAAAATTAAATAAGAGTTTTAAAGAAAAAGTGCTCTAAAGCTTGTTTTTCTAAAAAAGTTTTCGTATATTATAAAAAATTAAAAGTTATATGGAAAAGAAAAGAAGAGGTAGACCCTCTAAAGCCGAAACGGGTGAAACTAAAGTTATAATTACGGATTCTTTATTAGATCCTTTCTTTATTGAAAAAGATAATAACAATTATACCTTAATTGAAAAATTTAAACCAACCCGTGGATTTGCAGGACAAGAGGCATCTGGGAAAGATATTAATAAAGTAGTAGGTTATTATACTAAACTTGGTAGTGCCCTTAAAAGAGTATCTAAACTTAAAACAAATAAAAAATCAGTTGGAGAAATATCTCTAAATGATTATATTAACAATTGGGATCAAACCCAACAAGATATAGATAAATTAATCTCAAAATTAAACAATAAAGCATGAAGTTAAAAGCAAGATTTGATGCAGTTATAGTAAAGCCCTACAAAGTAGAGGAACAACAACACGGAAGCATTATAGTCCCTGATATGGGTAAAGAAAAAACAAAAAGAGGAACAGTTATTGATGTAGGTCCTGGTAGACATGTAGCAGGAATTGGTTTTGTAGAAACTACCACTCAAATTGGAACTGAAGTAATACTCCCTTCAGTAGGCTACAGTGTTGTAGAACATGAAGGTGAAGATTATTACTTCCTTAGAGAAAATGAAATATTAGCGGATTTAATAAAAGATGAAAATGAGTAAACAGATTGAATTTGGAGCAGAAGCTCGTAAAAAATTAGTTAGTGGAATAGATAAACTTGCAGATGCTGTTGTATCTACTTTAGGACCTAATGGTAGAAATGTTGTGTATAAAAAAGATGGCCAAGTCTTCAGTACAAAAGATGGTGTGACTGTTGCAAAAGAAATAGAATCACTTGAAGATCCTATTGAAGATTTAGGAATTCAAATGATTAAACAAGCATCAATTAAAACAGCAGATAATGCTGGGGATGGAACAACAACATCAACATTATTGGCACGTGAAATTGTAAACCAAGGTTTAAATAAACTAAACGAAGGTGCAAATGCCGTTGAAATCAAACGTGGTATTGATTATGGGGTAGGAAAAGTTCTTGACAAATTAAATGACCTTAAAGAAGATATTGAATCTGAAGAACAATTAACTCAAATAGCTACTATATCAGCTAATAATGATGATGAAATTGGAAAACTTATTTCTAGAGCAATGTCTAAAGTTGGGAAAGAAGGTGTTGTTCATATTGAGGAAAGTAAAACACATGAAACATATTTAGAAGTAGTTGAGGGTATGCAATTTGATAGAGGATATAAATCTCCATATTTTGTTACTAACAATTCTACAATGTCTACAACATTAAAAGATTGTGTTATTTTAATAGCAGATAGAAGATTTAACCAAGTAAAAGAATTACTCCCAATCTTAAATGCAGTTTCTTCAGAAAATAAATCACTTTTAATTATTGCAGAAGATATTGACGGTGAAGCACTTGCTACTCTTGTTATGAATAAAATGAGAGGCATTTTAAATGTATGTGCGGTAAAAGCTCCTGAATTTGGGGATAGAAGAAAACTAATCTTAGAAGATATTGCTATCTTAACAGGTGGAACTGTATTCTCAGAACAAAAAGGAATGAAATTAGAAAATTTCAATTGGGATTGGTTTGGTAGATCTAGAACAGTAACAATTACTAGAGATAAAACAACTATTATTGATGGTTCGGGTACAGAAGAAGCAATTACAAATAGAGCAGAAGAACTCCAATCTCAAATTGAAGAATCTACAACAGCTTTTGAAATTGAAAGATTACAAGATAGATTAGCTAAATTTGTAGGAGGTGTAGCTATTGTTCATGTAGGTGGAAATACTGAAACTGAAATGAAAGAAAAGAAAGATAGAGTAGATGATGCTCTACATGCCACTCAAGCTGCTTTACTTGAAGGGATTGTTCCTGGTGGTGGTGTTGCTCTTCTATATTCTAGAGAAGTACTTCAAAATGAAGAATTTGAAGGTAAGAGTGAAGATTTTAAATTTGGCTGTAATATAGTTTATAAAGCTTGCATTAAACCATTCGAACAAATTCTCCTAAATGCAGGATTTGATAAAACCGATGCTCGAATGTTAGCTCAATATGAACTTAAAGAATCAGGAAATGATTGTTGGGCTGGTTACGATATCAAATCTCAAGAAATTGTTGATATGAAAGAAAAAGGAATCATTGATCCCCATAAAGTAACTCGACAAGCACTTTCAAATGCAGCTTCAATCGCAGGTACTATTCTATTAACAGAAACAGTTGTTGTAGATAAACCTGAAAATAAAGAAAACCAAATTGATCCAATGGCCGGTATGGCAGGAATGATGTAATATGGGAATTGAAATTATAGAACATAACAAACTTATAGCAGAACGAGTACCCCCTGGAGATCAGTGGGTGCTCGTTGATGATAAGAAAAAAGTAGTCCACTCAACAATTACAGATGCTTTAGAAGCATATTTTCAACTTACGGGTAAACCTTGTCATTTTAGGTTAGAGCCTTTAAACAGTAAATTATTTGCTATAGAAGAGGTAGAAGAAGAAATATATACTCCCCCACCTAAAACCTTCAATATTTACGGGGAATAATATATTTATGACATATAATTTTGATATAAAATGAATCAAGAATTTTTATACATGCAAAAATTAGCCGGTTTGGTTAATGAAAAAGAATATCAAACTAGGTTAGAAGAAAATGATCCTTTAATGCAAGCCTTTAAAAAAGGTTTAAACCTCCTAAACACAGCCCCTAAAAAACCCTCCCCTAAAGATGGCGATCTAGAAGAAGGTCTTCTTACAATCCCAGGATTAGTAGCAAGTGTCCCTGGAATGATGAGAATTTTAGGAAGTACAGTTGATGGTATAGCTAATGTTGTTATGACAGGAAAAAGAAAAGGAAATGAAAAATTTAAGGGAACAGATTTTGGAGAATGGATTAAGAAAAAAGGCCATGATTTAGAGCATTATTATATTAATAGCATTGGAGGATGGTTAAAGGCGGCTTTCCCTAAAAAATACGGAAACCAAGATGTTAAGGATGAAACAAGTGGACTATATGATGCTGCTCGTGCAATATATATATCAATACTAGCAGCTGCTGGAATAGAGGCAGGAATAACAGCTTTTAAAGAATTAGGAACTATAATTGGAAGTGTAGAAGGGGGATTGGCCGGGGTAAAAACATCTGAAATAATTCAACTAGCAAAAGAAATAGCTAAAGCATAAATTGGTTTACATAGAAGTTTACACACATAATGATTATCCTGGTAAAATAATCGTAGACGCTAGAATAGGCAAAGGTTCATCTAGGGAAAAACCCAGAAAGATCAAGTAACCTCAAACCAGTAGTTAAATTTGTTGATATAAAAGATACAAACACTTTAAATTCCACTCTTAATTCTCTAATAAAGTAAACACAATAAACCTTCAATATTTATGGAGAGTAGTATATGTATAACAAACGAAAAGACTTTTAATTACATAAAATGGAAAACAACAAAGAAATTGAAAGAATGAACGAACTTGCTTTTGGTAAGAAAAAAGCAAAAGTTAGTCCATCTAAAGAAAAACAAAACCTAAACGAAAGCGTTGTAGGGGTAGGTGCAATTAATTCTCCATTCCTTCAAAGAGAAAAAACAAATTATGAATTAGCATTCGAGCATTATATGAACGAAGAAGCTAATAAAGATAATACTTTAATTGAAGAATTAAAAGCTGAAAATGAACTTCTTAAAGAAGTAATCAAAGAAAAACTTACAGAAGAAGAAATTGAAGAAATTTTTGGTGGTAAAAAAAGAAGAGAAAAAGCTCTTAGACAAGATTTTATCACAAAAGCCAACATTTGGAAAAAGAAAGGAGCTATCAGAGGTATGAATCAAGAAATGCTTGATGCATTAATGGATGAAGCAGAAAAAGATAACTTTGAAGGAAAACCAGGATATGATCCAAAAACAAAGCTTATGACTTACAGACCAGGTAGTGAAATCAACTGGGGTGGATTAGGACTGGCCAGTGGTGGTGGAGTTGGACAAGGTGGATAGTTAATTTTCATTTTATATAGAATAGAAAGCCTCGCATTTGCGAGGTTTTTTTTTCAAAAAAATTAGGTTACCTGAAATCTAAATCGTATATTTAAATAAATAATAAAGGTTATAAAAAATGAAAAATTCAAAGGTATTTAAAATAACAGTACTCTCCGATACAACTATAGACTACTATAGTGATCAAATCCTTTCTGAAATAGAAATGATTGCAGGGATGGATTTTGATGAATCTATGGGAAGAGAAATCTTTGGTAAAGAAGAATTATTTAAATTAAAGGTAGAAAAAACTAATCCTAGCGTCTATGATTTAATTCTTAATCCTCAAGATTTTGAGGAAGTTAAGATGTTTGAAGAATTAGAGGGTAGTTTTGGGGTTATTAAAGAAACTTTAGTTTCATTTACAAGTGAGGCTACTATCCAACTAATGGTTAAGATTTTAAGAAAAAATAGTTGTGATGTAAAGTTAGAGGATATTACACAAGATATCTTAGATGAGAAGTCTTACTTAGAAAAAGAATTTGGTATTGCTCAAGAATATATAGAAGAATTTAAAACCTATACTTTATCTCCTGATGATATTTTAGATAAAATTATTACATCAGGAATAGAAAGCTTAACAGAAATAGATAAATCAATTTTACAGTTTGGACAATGAAAGAACACAGTTTACTAGTTGAAAGATATCGCCCTACAGATTTAAAAGATTATGTAGGAAATGAAAATATTAAAAAAACATTACAAAAATATCTAGACCAAAATGACATACAGAATTTTTTATTCTATGGACCCGCAGGTACAGGAAAAACTACTCTAGCTAAATTAATAGTTAAAAATTTAGATTGTGATTATCTCTATATGAATGCTACTGATGAAGGAGGTATGGATGCTATTAGAGATAAAGTTATGGGTTTCGCCTCAGCAGCAAGTTTTAAACCTATTAAAATTATTATTCTAGATGAAGCTGATTTCTTAACATTAAAAGCCCAAGCAACACTTAGAAATGTTATTGAAACTTTTTCACATTCAACTCGCTTTATTTTAACTTGCAATTATGTAGAAAGGATTTTAGACCCACTTAAATCTAGATGTAAGGCATTAAAAATCATTCCTCCATCTAAAAAGGAAATAGCTATTCATTTAGATAAAATATTAAAGAAAGAAAATATAGAATATGAAGGAAATGACTTAAAGTCAATAATTCTTCAATATTATCCTGACTTAAGGGAAATGTTAAATACAATTCAATTATTTATAAACGATGGAAAATTAGAAATTGATAAATCTATTTTAACTACTAGCGTTTATATGGATGAAATTCTTCAAGAACTTAAACAAAAGAAACCTAATTGGAGAAAAATGAGACAAACCATTATAAATTCAGGTAATAAAGATTTTGAAGGTTTATATAGATTTCTCTTTGAAAATATTTCTGAATATGCCCCTGAAAGAGAAGGGAGTATATCTACAATATTAAATGAACATATGTATCAATCAAATTTTAGAATAGATAAAGAAATAAATATAGCTTCATGTTTAGCACAAATTATAGAAGCTACTAAACCCCAAGTAATATGAAAAAAATAATTTTAATATCTTTTTTATTAGCACTTTTAACCCCCATTAAGGAGGTAAAAGCATGTCATGCCATAGCATTAGTTAATTTTAATCAACAAAATCTCAATGCTAATAGCATTATTCTAAATGCTGCTTCGGATAGCCCTACGTGTGGGTGTGATGAATATTGGTTAGATTTAGAAGTGAGATGTCTCAACGAATCATTTGATGCTGCTCCCTTCTCCCCAGGATTTCATGGTCCTCTTAACTCATACCCTTACTTCCAGTCTGCAACAATGATGAAGCCTAATTGTGTAATTCAAAATTACCCTGGAATTACAATCCCATTTGCAGGGTTATGTCCCGGAATAACATACCAATATAGAATGCGTGAGAATCATAATGGACAAGTTGGTCCCTGGACTGCTGCTCAAACATTTACAGTACCGGGTGCAACCCAACCAATTATTGCTGGTATAAATGCTTCAACTACAACTATATGTGCTGGGGATTGTGTGAATTTGGATGCTTTTGTTCAACAAGGATGCGGTTTAGTAGACACATATACTTGGAGTTCGGGACAAACAACTCCCTCAATAACTGTTTGTCCAACTGTAACAACAACCTATACTGTAACAATCGATGAACAATGCAGTAACTTCCAAGACCAAACTTCAATAACTATTAATGTAGTCCCCCCACCCATCAATGGTACAGCAACCATATCACAAAATGCCATATGTGCAGGCACACCAATTAGCCTAGATATTACCGGTTATTCTGGCACAATTCAATGGCAATCCTCTCCAAACCCTGGAGGCCCTTGGACTAACATTCCAGGCGCAACAAATTCCACATATAATGACCCTAACCCCACTGTAAGTACATGCTATAGAGTAGAAATTACAGGATGTGCCCCATCACCTTTAGGCATACAATTATTATATTCAAATGTTGTTTGTGTAACTGTAGACCCACCCCCAATAGCTGATTTTACTTTTAATGCAGTGTGTGGGCAACCTACTTCATTTTTTGATCAATCAGGATCTGTATCTGGTATTATAAGTTGGGAGTGGGATATCGATGGTGATGGTGTAATTGATTATACTACGCAGAATCCAAACCATCTATTTTCAGGCTCAGGACCTTATAATACTACATTAATAGTTACAAACAATACTGGATGTAAAGATACTATTACCTCTCTAATAACTATCGTAGGAAATTCTCCCCCATCATATGTTACTACTACAGTGTGTTCAGGTTCTCAATACACATTTGCTGATGGTAGTATTCAAACTATAAATGGGGCAACTACTTATACAAGTACCCTTCAAAATGGGGTAGGATGTGACTCAACTATAGAAGAAACCATAAATGTCTTTCCTACCCAAGTAATAACCGAAAACATAACACTATGCAGTGGGGGTAGTTATACCTTTCCAGATGGAACTACCCAAACAAATATAACTAACAATTTAGTTTATTCCTCTATCCTACAGAATATTAATGGTTGTGATTCTATAATTATTACAGATTTAAACCTATTAACAATCCCCCCCACTAATGTAAACATCTCATTATGTTCAGGTGCTAATTATACCTTTCCTGATGGGTCTGTTCAAAATAATATAATTAATAATGTTATTCAATCATCAATTTTACAAAGCATTAATGGATGTGATTCAATAATCAACACAAACTTATTTATAAATCCCATTTACAATCAAACTGCAACACAAACATTATGCCCAGGAGATATAATTCAATTCCCAGATGGTAATATCCAACAAATAACCCAAAACACTACTTATATTAGTAATTTAATTACAATAAATGGGTGTGATTCTATAATTACAACTAATATTAATGTATACCAAGACCCAGAATTTGATATTAATATCTCAGAAAATGGATGTCAACCCAATCCTATTCAAATTGAAAATTTAACTCCTGGATTTAATTGTTTTATTACTATTGTAGGACCGGGAATAAATGTTACATATAATACCTGTGGAGTTATATTAGATACCTTATATAACCCTGGATTATACGATATACATTTTGAAATGTCTTCTCCTAATGGTTGTTTAATTGATACTTCAATATTAGAAGCAATAGAAGTATATCCATTACCAATATCTTCATTTAATTGGGATCCTCAAGAAGGAAGTTTAACCAACAATTCAATTAATTTTTATAATGAATCTATAGGGGGGTCAACTTATATTTGGGACCTTGGAAATGGGGAATCTTCAAATAACTTCTCCCCATCTCAAACTTACCAGGATACAGGAATTTATAATATATCTTTAATAACATTTAATGAATTTGGGTGTTCCGATACATCTTATGGTGAAGTAGTTATTAATCCTGAATTTTATTTATTTGTTCCCAATTCATTCACTCCTGATGGAGATGGTTTAAACTCTTTATTTGGGCCAGAATATTTAGGAACTTCAAAACTTCAATTATATATCTTTGACAGATGGGGAGAATTAATATATGAAACTCAAAACAATGTTTGGTGGGACGGAACCTATAGGGGGTATGAAGCTAAACAAGATGTTTATGTTTGGAAAATAGTTTTAAAAACCCATGATAACAAGAAAAAAGAATTTTATGGTCATGTAACTTTACTTAGGTAAATTAAAATAAGTTTATTATATTTAAATAAAAATAAAAATTATGCAAAATCAACAACCCCAAATGACAATAGATTTCTCAACAACATCACCAGTAGTAGGTCATGATGGAGGACATTTATTTGGTCAAGCCTTTATTCTTAGAAAAATCTCTAAATTCACAATCGGCTCAGATGAAGATGGTATGGTCCCATTACCAGTATTTTATGATTTAGAAACTAAAAAAATCATCCCAGATTCACTTCCACCCGAACTTAGAGAAGAATATAAAGACATTACTCTTTAATGAAGAAAAAACAGATTAAAAATATATGGGGGTGGTTAAATGAAATCACCCTCTATAAAACCCCCATTAATCAAATAGCAGATAATTCATGGGATTCATTTAATTCTTATATGGTGAATAGATTTATTTCTATGAATATAGAGTATTGTGAATTAGCAGAATATGCACAAATATTCCCCTATGAAGAAAAGGAACAACTTTATAATTTTTATAGAGAAATGATTCCTAAAAAGAAGGTATTCTTAAAATATATTAAGGATCAATCTAAAAAGAAAAATGGAGAATTAATTAAAATATTAGCTGAACACTTTGAATGTAGTTTTAGGGAAGCTGAAGATTATATTGATGTTTTAGAAAAGAATATAATCAAACAAATTCTAGAAACTAGAGGCATAGAAGAAAAGGAAATTAAAAAATTAGTGAAATAATTTAATATTTATAATAAAAAATGGAAAACCCACAAGACACAATAAAAATGGATGTTCCTTTGTTTATTCGTTTACTTGAATATGCAAGAGAGGATGCCTCAACAGATATGGACCTACATAAATTAGCTGGAAAAGCTATTAGAATGACTCTAGAAGGAGGAACCTTAACTATGAATGAATACGATGAACTTGTAGATAACCCACAAGCTTCCCCTGAATTTAGAAGAATGCAAAAACAAGCTGGATTGTAAAATGGAAAAGAAAGAAGTTGTTGAAATCATGAAAAAAGAATACCCTACAATCTACAATGGGTATATGGAAGTTGTTGAAGAACAATTAGAACTATTTTGCAAAAAACACCTTGATTACGGAATGAATAACATATCAGCGGGAACTCAGTTATCAAACCAAGAAGAAACCGAATTCGCCCTAACAGGTCTATGGTATAGGATCTCGGATAAGGTCAATAGATGGAAAAACCTCATTATCAATAACAGAAAATCCCAAAACGAACCCCTAACAGATACCTACCAGGATATAGTTAATTATGGAATAATAGCTCAATTAGTAGAGCGGGGAAAATGGAAAAAGTAAATATTTATAAGCAAAAATATTTATAATGGCATCAAATAATTTATATTATATAATTCCTCTTTCAGAACCCACACTTACCTCAATTCTTGAAAACACAGATATAGTTAATAATTCTATAAGTAGTGTAAGGAGAAACAATTCAAATACTAAAGCGATAATAAAAATAAAACATAATATAACCTCTAAACCTGATTCCATTCCTAATATTTTTTCACCTCTAACAAGAGCAGAACTATTAATTGAATTAGCAAAAGCAGAATGGATACCTTTAGAGGAAATCTAAAAATGTTTGTTTTTTAAAAATGTAATCTCATATTTTAAATAACCTCCAATAACATCATTAATAATTTGTGAACCTAAAACTAAATAAATATGAAACCTTGTAATTGTACCCAATGTGATTGTACCACAAGCTGTGGATGTGATTGCTGTGATTGTTAAAAAAAATTACTTTTTAAAAATTTAAATAAGCTTGACTTTGTCAAGCTTTTTTTGTATATTATGGTTATGGCTAAGAAAAAAATTCCTAGTATTGTAAAAGAGATTAGAGAATACTCTCCCGAATCAATCGATTATTCTCATCAAACAAATATCTCATGGTCTCAAATATCAACCTACACCCAATGTCCTAAAAAATGGTCATTAATGTACGCTGAAGGGCATAAAATAAGGGATTATAACATGAATCTTGTGTTTGGTACCGCAATCCATGAAACAATACAAGAATATTTAGATATAATGTATTCTCAATCAATTTCTAAAGCAGATGAATTGGATTTAAATAAATTATTTGAAACTCACCTCAGAGACGCTTACCAAGAATCATACAAAAAGAATAAAAAGAAACATTTCAGTAACTCTGTAGAAATGAGAGAATTCTTTGAGGATGGAGAAGCAATACTTACAGAATTTAAAAAACGTAAATCTCAATATTTTAGTAAAAAGGGATGGTATTTAATAGGTTGTGAAGTGCCTATTCAAATACCCCTTTCTACAAATCAAAATGTTATATTTGAAGGTCATTTAGATGTCCTACTATATCATGAACCCACAGAAACATTTAAAATTATTGATATTAAAACTTCATATAAAGGTTGGAATGATAAGGCTAAAAAGGATGAACTAAAAAGAAATCAGTTATTACTTTATAAAAAAAGATTATCTGAAAAATTTAATATAGATCCTAAAAAAATAGAAGTTGAGTTCTTTATCCTAAAAAGAAAAATATGGGAAAATTCTGATTTTGCTATTAGAAGAATCCAAATATTTAACCCACCAAGTGGAAAAAATAAATTAGGGAAAGTAGAAGATATGTTTAATAATTTTGTAAAAGGGGCATTTAATGGAAATGGAGAAAGAAAGAAAAATGATAACCCAACCCCTAATAGTCTTTGTCAATATTGCCCTTTCCATAAAACTCATTTATGTTCTGCGACTTTTTAAATTATCCGTATATGTATATATAAAACAATATATGGAAAAGAAAGAAAAAAAATTAACTAGTGTCAAAATAGACGAAGATTTATTTGACGATTTTAAAGTAGAATGTATTAAAATGAAGTTTTCACTTCAAAAATTAACAGAAAGATGTATCCATAGATACATGAAAGACAAAGATTTTAGAAAAGAAATCCACAATTACAAGTTAGACTAAAATGAAAGTAAAAGTTTTGAAAACCATAAATGGAGGTAGAGGAGATTTGATTATAGAAGGAACAGTTATACCTTTAGGAAAAAGAGCTGAAATTTTACCAAATGGAAATCTAAAAATTTGCATTGGTGAATTATGTGCAGTTTTAATGCCTAATGAATTTAAAGTTATATAAATGGGAGCAAGTTTACAAAGTTATAAAAACTATATAAAAGAATTAATTCTAGAAGAATTATTAGAAATTTATGATAGTGACCCATTTAAAAACAATTTTAACTTCACAGATTTTGGTGGATATATTTCTACAGGAAAATTTGAAGATCCTCAAAATAATAACATTGAAGTGTTATTTCATAAACTAGGTAATAATCTGTATGAACTAGATTTTCTAGTAAACCAATCCAGTTATAGCACTCAGGATAGCAACTATAATACTAAAGATTATTCCAAATTATTAATCACAATAGCAAAAGCTGTAACTCAATTTCTAGATGAAATCCAACCACGTGGTCTTTCTATAGATGGGAACGAAACCGAAAACTTTAAAAAATTAGAAAAAAAACCTCAATCCCAAGGACAGAAGAATAGATTATATAATTACTTTATAAGTAAGATAAATCCTAAGGATGATTATGGAGTAGGGAAAAATAAAAATGGTACTATTAATATAATGCGAAGAAGTAAATAAGTTATAAAATGAAAGAAAAATTTAAACATTTACCCCAAAACGAAAGGAAAAAAATACTACTAATCTG
>Ga0099849_1001102_pt1 | contig 12619 bp, 14 predicted proteins | sample CB_VirMetaG_4_FD_78177 | JGI IMG/M metagenome (GOLD analysis project Ga0099849, IMG submission 78177) | Freshwater to marine saline gradient viral communities from Chesapeake Bay - CB_1508_1M Viral MetaG | ecosystem: Environmental > Aquatic > Marine > Coastal | place: USA: Chesapeake Bay... | reverse complement strand
TTGCAGTAGAATGACAATTAGTTACGCAGTAACAGTATGGAATGAGTTAGAGTATATTCAAAAACTCTTACCTTTCTTACTAAAAAATAAAAGGAAAGAAGACGAGGTTGTAGTTAGATGGGATGAGTCTGGACCGAAAGAAGTATGGGAGTACCTCTCAAGCTTAGAAGGATTAAAATTAGGTAAAGGACCTTTCCATAAAGACTTTGCTCGGTGGAAGAACAACCTCAACTCACAATGCTCTAAAGATTACATCTATCAGATTGATGCCGATGAGATAATTGATGAGTACGTAATGAGATTACTCCCTCAGGTACTTGAGATGAATAGTGTAGAACTTTTAGCAGTACCTCGAATCAATACTGTGAAAGGATTAACTGAAGGACATATTCAAAAGTGGAGATGGAATGTTAATAAGAAAGGTTGGATCAACTTCCCAGACTACCAAACTAGAATCTATAAGAATGATCCTAGGATAAGATGGCACGGTGCAGTACATGAACGCATCATAGGTCACAATACCTTTGCAGCATTGCCAGAAGATAAAGAGTGGTGTATTATTCACCATAAAGAGATAGATAGACAAGAGAAACAAAACGCTTTATACGATACAATATAATGGACCTTACTGCATATCGCAATCAAGTATTAGACGTTCTAAAACAAACTAATAACCACTATCTTACCGAAGAGATTAAATTAAAAAGAGTAAGTAGAGAATTTAAATACCATAGATGGTTACATCCTTTTCAAGGAGACTGGGAAGTTAATCACCTATTCACAGAAGAAATCTTAACTAACCTTTCAAAAATAATCTCAGAAGGATCTACAGTTATCGATATAGGAGCCCAAACCGGTAATATGTCTGTTGCATATTCCTTATTTGCAAATAAAGTTATCTCGTTTGAACCAAACCCTGCTACCTTCGAAGTACTTGAGAAGAATTCTAAACTGAACACAAATATACATCCTTACAATTACGCAATATCAGATCAAACAGGACCTTTAACTTTTCACTATTCAGATAACGGTTTCTGTAACGGCGGATTTGCTACAAGGACTACCGCAGGAATAGGAGTAACCGGTCATATAGTACCTATTGAAGTATACGGTATAAATCTTCCTGAGTTTATTCAAGAACAAGGAATTGAAATAGGTAACGTTTCTTTAATTAAGATCGACGCTGAGGGTCACGATAAAGATATATTGAAGACTCTTAAACCTATCATAGAACAACACAAACCTTATCTTATAACTGAGATTTATAATGGCTTAGATCTTACTGAGATTCAGCAGCTATTAGACGTAGTACACTCTTACGGCTATACAATTTACGATGAGGACTTTAACAAGTGTAATATTGATAACTTAGGAGCTAAAATAGTATCAACAAAAGATATCAATCCTAAATCTGGGCACAATCTATTCTGTATACATGATTCCTAATCAGCTACATTATGTACATCTAAGTCATGCCGGTAGAGAATGGAAGCTACATCACTACCTATCGGTAAAGTCAGCTATGCAACGAGCAGGCTTTAGTAGAATAACTCTGTGGGTAGATCAAGAGCCTTCCGGCTACTGGTGGGAGTTAACTAAACCTTTAGTTGTATTGCAGAAGGTAGTACCTCCTACAGAGATTTTCGATAAGGCTATCACCCAGCCAGCTCACCAGTCTGATGTTATACGTCTACAGGTATTGATTGAAGAAGGAGGAGTGTATGTGGATACAGATACAATCTTTGTTAAAGATTTTAGCCCATTATTAGATAATAAGACTGTACTAGGTCAACAAGGCGTAAACGGAGCAGAAGGACTATGCCCGGCAGTAATACTCTCTCAGCCTAACTCTAAGTTCCTTACTCAATGGTTAGCTGGATTTAGAGACTCCTTTGGCGGAGGTCCTCCTGGATCACCTACCTGGTGTACTCATTCAGTTAACTATCCTTTCTGGTTATCTAAACAGATACCTGAAGAAGTTACTATCCTAGACCATCGGGCTTTCTTCTGGCCTTTGTATCATCAAGATCACATCCAAGCTCTCTTTGAAAGCAACCTTAAATTTCCAAATGCATACTCACACCACCTCTGGGAGAGTAGCGGAAAGAAATACCTGGACGAGTTAACAGTTGATCAGATAAAAGAGCATGATACATCTTTTAACTTAATGGTACGAGATCTGTTATGAATATAGTTTTGTATGCAGGAGATAATAAGTACTATAAGACTCTCCTACCTATCGCTAGAGAAGTAAAACGAAGAGGTTATAATTTTTTATTCCTTTACAGCCAAGACACTCAACTAAGATTCCCTCAACAGAAAGATAGGTTTGCTTACGATGGTATCTTTCCTGAACAAGGAGAGTATGCAGTGTCCGAAACATTAGGATTACAGTTACCGTTTAAGCCAGATGTACTTATACTGGCAAGAGAAAGATGGCAACCTGAACAGTCTATCATCTATGAGTTCAAATCTAAGTTTAATGCAAAGATTGGGTTAGTAGAAGTAAGCAGCCATCTAATAAATAATATTGAGAATAGACTGGAGATGTTATCTAGGATGAACCCTCCACAGAGTATGATTGACTACTTCTTTGAGCATAGTGAGTTTGCTAAAGAGCGTAGACTAGACTGTATGGAAGAATCTTACCGTGATAAAATTATCGTAACCGGTAACCCTAGATTTACTAATGTTAACCTAAGTAACTCACTACACAAGTACAGTATAGATACTACCAAGCAGCAGATTTTATTCTGGGGAGTTATTAATACAACACGTCCTACTGCCTTAAAAGCTTTACAGACTTTAGCACAACATACAAAAGATACTTACCAGATCTTTTACAAATGTTATCCTGGTGAGCCTTCTAATCCTAAGTTTATAGGACAGTTTAATCCTTTTATTGTAGAAGGTGTACAGGTCGTTTACGATGAAGATGATATCTTTGATATTGCAAACCTATGTGAGGTACATATAGGTCAGATGAGTAGTATCTTTAATTTTAGTTTCTACTACAATAAGACAATCGTCAACCTGGATAGTGTATGCCAGGCAGCCGAGCATATGAATGACCTCAGTACCTACACTTCCGAGACAGGTAACGGGGTAGAAGACTCTGCTAGGTTCTGGATGAACATCTGGAAGATTCCTACCTTAGATAGGTTTAAAGAATTTATAGGCATGGACAGATTAGAGAAATTTAAATACACCAACGAGCTAGTTATGAAGAGTGTGAGGATGAACACCTTAGACTTTGACTGGGAATGTAACTTCTTACAGCAACCTAAAAAGCAATATGGAAATTTAATTAAGATGTTTGACGAATATGAACTTGACGGTAAAGCACCAGACCGTATACTTAATTTTTTAGAAGATGAATTTAACTGAACAAATTTTTAACTCCTTGCAAGGTAAGGCTGGAGGAGGCTTCAACGATGTTAGTACCTATCTTGAAATAGGAGTTAGAGAAGGGAAGACTTTTCAGAGCAGAGTACCAAGCGTATCTACTAAAGCAGTTGCTTTAGACTGCTGGGATCTATTTGAGACTAATGCACAGAATGATATGAATCGCTCTCGTAATGAGGCAGTAAATCAATACAAAGCCTTAGCTGATAAGTATAGGGATAATAAGAAGGTAGATATTATAAGAGCTTTCTCAAACGATAAGAACGTTATAGATTCTTACTCAGATGGATATTTTGATTTAATCTTTATTGACGGTGACCACTCCTACGAAGGTGTAAAAGAGGATCTAAACAACTGGTGGAGTAAATGTAATACTTTATTCTGCGGCCATGACTATATGTTATCTAAGACAGTCTGGAATGGTGTTGAATGTGGAGTAAAGAGAGCTGTTGATGAGTTTGTTCAAGAGCATAAACAAGACATTAAAATGTTTAGAATACATACTCAGTCTGCCAATCCAACTTGGTTTATATGGAAAAGCTAAACATCTATGTCGATATAGACGAAACTATTTGTTTCTATGAAGGTGAAAGAGATTATAAAAAAGCTATTCCAAATTTGGAGAATATAAAAAAAGTTCATAAATTATATGACCAAGGACATACTATTACTTATTGGACAGCAAGAGGTAGTGTGACAGGAATAGATTGGCACGAGGTAACCAAGCAGCAGTTAGCGGACTGGGGATGTAAGTATCATCATTTAAGTGTAGGAGAGAAGCCTGCGTATGATTTACTTATTTGCGATAAGACAAAGAGAATAGAAGAGTTATGAAAAAGACCTATATAATAGGAGAGATTGGTATCAACCACCAGGGTGATCTGAATATCGCTAAAAGGTTGATTGACATTGCAGCAGCAGCAGGTTGTGATGCTGTAAAGTTTCAAAAGAGAAACCCCGATGTATGTGTTCCGGAAGAGCAGAAGTCTAAACCTCGTTCATGGCAAGGTGAAGAGATGACTTACCTTGAGTACAAGTACAAGGTGGAGTTTGGCAAAGAAGAGTATGACGAGATAGATGCTTACTGTAACCAACAAGGTATCGCCTGGTCAGCCTCACCGTGGGATATGGACTCACTTGAGTTCTTATCTAACTATAACATTCCTTTTCTAAAGCTACCATCAGCAATGTTAACTGACGATGAATTACTGGAAGGATGCGTAGCTACAGGTAAACAGGTGATATTCTCAACTGGTATGTCAACTCAAGAAGAGATCGACCACGCTGTGAAGGTACTTCGTAATGCAAAAGAGAAGTACGGTAATAAGCATGAAATCGGGCTACTACACTGTAACTCAACTTACCCAGCACCTATCGAGGAATTAAACTTATCTGGGATCAAAACTCTTGCAGAGAGGTATCCTGATTTTGAAATCGGATATTCAGGTCACGAGTTTAGATTAGGTACTTCAGTAGCAGCAGTCTACTTAGGAGCATCTATTATTGAAAGGCATATTACATTAGATAGGACAATGGAAGGTTCCGATCATATGGCATCTGTAGAACCTCAAGGATTATTCAAGTTAGTCTCGGGTATTAGAGAGTTGGAACGAGCTTACGGGGACGGAATAATCCAGGTAACAGAGTCAGAAAAACCAGTACGTAAGAAACTAAGAGGATGATAAAAGGTAAAAAGATTTTGATAACTGGCGGTACTGGATCGCTTGGTAAAGCTCTGATCAATAGATTGAAGAGCGATAATACTATTATTGTATACAGCCGTGATGAAGGTAAACAGGCATTAGCTTTCGGACACGATCCTAAGATTAAGACAGTGATTGGTGATGTACGTGATTATGATAAGTTTAACGTTACTTTACAGAGACATAAGCCAGACTATATCATACATACAGCAGCATTAAAACGTATTGATGATATGGAGATTCATCCAGATGAATGTGTAAAAACTAATATCAATGGATCCGAAAATGTAGCAAGAGCTGCTTTAGCGAACAATGTAGAGAAGTGTATCCTTATCTCAACCGATAAAGCTTGTCAACCTGTAAACGTTTACGGTTCAAGTAAGTTCATCGCAGAACGAATCTTTACAAATTATGACTATAACTCAACATCGACAATATTTGCTTCTGTAAGATACGGTAATGTGATTGCATCTCGAGGTTCTTTTGTACCTCTATTTACAGAATGGATCAACTCTGGAACGCCTATAAAGATCACATCAGGGGAGATGACGAGGTTTTTATTTACATTAGATGATGCAGTCGATGTAGTACTTGGTTCATTATTAAACGCAAATGGTGGAGAGGTATTTGTACCTCAAATCGATTCCTATACTCTTCCCTCTTGTGTAGCAGCATTAGAGCAGATTACAGGTAAGTCTGCAAAAACTGAGTTGATAGGTTTACGACCAGGAGAGAAGTTACATGAAGACATGTTAGCTGAAACTGAACTACCGTTTACCTATCGAGTACCAAATATAAATCTACTTCAGATCAGACCGCAATATACTCATAAAGTATATCAAGATTTTGAAAAGTATAATGGACCACATTTTAACTCTGCACTATGGGTGAAAGAAGACATTGGAGAGTTGGTTAAGTTAATTAATAAAGGGCTAGAGTGTTAAAATGAAACTATTCCAAACCAAAATATCAGACTCAGCAGTAAAGCATATATCAAGTGTTTTACAAAGCGGCGATCTCGGGTTCGGACCTAATGTAAATCTCATGGAAGAGAGGTTTAAGGAATTCTCCTCTAAAGAGCATAATATCGGAGTAAACTCAGCATCTGCTGCTGCGTTTATGATATTTGCATACTTAAAGGAAAAGTATGGATCGTGTGATGTATACACCACCTCGATTGGGTTTACATCTCCTGCATGGGCAGCAAAACATTTTGGGCATAATCTAATCTGGATCGAGGTGGACGATAATCTTCTATTTGACTTGGAGGATTATCGTAAGAAACGATTACTTAGATGTGAGAGGTATACCGATGCCGGAATCAAACCAGTCCTAATGCCAATCTTATATGGTGGTGTTTCCAATATCAAAGGGTTTGATACATTAAGTGAAGATAATTACAACGAGATTGTAGTAGTAGACTCTGCACATTGTGTCACTCCGCAAATCAAATCAAACTTTACATTCTTTTCATTTCATCCATACAAACCAGTAGCAGCATCAGACGGTGGTATGATTTCTACTGATAATGAATCAGCAAGTGAATGGTTTAAATCATATAGGAACTTTGGGAGACAAGCCGTAAACAGTACATATGATATTATTATGGATGGGTTTAAGTTTTATATGAATAATCTAAACGCAACCATCGCTCTAACTCAACTCGATAGTTATGATAGCAATTGGGCAGTTAGAAGACAAAACCACTCTAGTATTGAACGTATGAATCTCGCCGGTAGGTTACTGCCGCATGATTCTAAATCATCATATTATTTTGCAACTTTGATTTGTAATGAAGGAAGTGTAGATAAATTGTACGAGAAATACCCTACATCTAAACACTATCCAATGTTACATAAAACAAAGTATTTCGAGGACGGTACTGAGTTACCTTTTACCGAAAACATCCACAAGTACATTTTAAACTTACCTTTATATGAAAACGTTTATAATAGCTGAAGCTGGAGCAAATCACAATAGAGATTTTGAACAAGCTAAAGCATTAATCGATGTAGCAAAGGAATCTGGAGCTGACGCTTGTAAGTTCCAAACATATTCATCTGAGACCTTATACAGTAAAAATACGAAAGATTTTGCAGGGTATAAAGATATTAACAAACTTATAAAGGATATTGAACTCCCAAGAGAGTGGCAATCAAGCTTAAAATTATATTGTGATAAAATCGGTATTGAGTTTATGTCAACACCGTTTGATGAAGATGCAGTTCAACAGTTGGTAGATATTGGTGTAAAGAGAATGAAAATAGCAGGGTTTGAATCCACCGATCTCAGATTTGTAGATATGGTTGCTTCAGCAGGACTACCTATGATTATATCATTAGGTATTGGCTCAGACTTTACAATCATACCAAGAATTTTAGATATTGCTAATAAAAGGGGTGTAGGTGATGTGACATTTTTACACGCAAATAATGCATATCCAACTCCCGCTGAAGATGCTAACTTAGATACCATTAAGTCCCTAGCATTAGATACTCGATATAAAACAGGAATATCAGATCATACAACGTCTACACTAACACCAGCACTTGCAGTAGCAGCAGGTGCTACGGTTGTTGAAAAGCACTTTACATTGAGTAAAAGACTGACTGGACCTGACCATCCATTTGCATTAGAGCCAAGTCAACTCAAAGAGATGGTAGACCATATTAGGTATGCTGAATTGTGTATGGGTCATAAAGATGGTAAATTAACTCAATCCGAAATAAACTTTCAGAATGCAATGAGATCAGTAGTTGCAAAAACACCATTGAAATCAGGTGATACTCTTACAATTGATAATATCACAACAAAGAGACCATATGTAGATGGAGCAATTCCTGCAATAGACTTCTTCGATATACTAGGTCGTAAAATTGAATCTGATATAAACACCGATTGTCAGCTTACGAAGGGTGATTTAAAATCTTACTTTGGAGTCAAATAATTATGAAAATATTATTTTTAGGATATAATAGGTCGCAGACCAAACTGATAGACTTTTTAGAGAAAATTGGCCACGAGGTTACTCACAGTTCCGATAAGTTATCAGTAGAGTATATATCCCAATTTGACTTTATAGTTAGTTTCGGGTACCGACACATCATCAAAAAGGATATCATAGACATTTGTAGAGGTTCGTTGATAAACTTACACATATCATTGCTCCCATATAATAGAGGAAGTCATCCAAATTTCTGGGCATTTCACGACAGAACTCCGAGTGGTGTGACAATTCATCTAATTAATGAAGGATTAGACACAGGTGATATATTATTACAGAAAGAGCTTCAATTCGACATTACTACCGAAACATTCAGTTCTACATATTTTCGACTAATAAATGAGATAGAGGAGTTGTTTATATCAAATATAAATCCTATATTAGATAAAACTATACAACCTATAAAGCAAATTGGCATCGGGACATATCATAAGAGCTCAGACCTGCCAAATATAAGATCGTGGGATACTAATATAAAAAGATACTTCGAAATGGATAAACGAACCGATGATGAAATCATTAATGAGATCGAACAAATTAGAGCAAGAAATAATGTTAATTGGATGGATGCAGTCAGACTTGCATTTGAGTTAGATGCTAAGAGAGCGCGAACTATCTTTAAAGACATTAAAGAGTGTGATGCTCGTATTAATGAATTATTGAATGAATTAGCAGATAATGAGTAAATCAATAAATGACGTTTGTATTTTAGTACAAGCAAGATTAGGATCAGAACGTGTACCCGGAAAGATGTTAAGGCCATTTGCAGGGACTACTCTTGTAGATATTTTATTTGAGAAGCTTAAAAAATCAAAAGTATTCGACGTATCTGACATTTACTTCTCAGCACATGAACCGGAGTTGAAAGAGGTCGCTATTCGTCACGGTATTAATATTTTTGACCGTTCAGAAAGATCAGCTAAATCAGAAGGTGAACCTCTAACAGAGATTTATGAGTGGCATAATAAACTACCTTACAAGTATGTAGTGTTAGTGAGTGCGTGTAATCCTCTACTTTCAATAGATACCATAGATAAATTTGCTACTTCGTTTATTAAATCAGATAAAGAAGGAGGTTTTGCAGTCTTTGAGAAGAAGACTTATTACTGGGATAAAGATCAAAACTCTCTCACAGATTGGAAAGGAGCTACTATTATGAATACTAAGCTTGTAGATCCTATTTACGAAGCAGCACATTGTCTATACGCAAGTCGATTGGATATTATTAGCGAAGGACATTGGATGGATACAAACTCTCCACCTCAACCAGAGTTGTTCATAATGGAAGAGTTGGAAGCTTTTGATATAGACTACCCATGGCAGTTTGAAACCGCTGAAGTACTTTACAAAAAGTTATGTTAAAGTTTTTAAAAACACAATCACCTAAAATAAATCAGGATACTTTTGTAAAAAAGTTCACAGGTAAAAGAATACTCGTAATGGGCTCAGGTCCTTCTGTAAATTTAGTTAACTGGAAAGCGTTAGATTTAGATGGGATAGTGACTACTAGCTTCTTCTACTTAAATAGCGAAGTTAGAAAGTTAAACAACATAGTGCATATTACGTTAACAGATATAGTTGATTTAGAACATCCAAACCTTATCGAGTTTTTAGATAATAACCCAGATTGCACAATAGCTTTTGAACCTAAACCTCATCCTTTTTACGAAAGTCAGTCATATAGAGATTTTAATACGAAATATAGCAAGCAGGTAATATCTTACAACACTATATACGGTAAGAAAGAAGGAGTTGCCGGACGAGCCTGCTATTTTGTGATGCAGTTTAGTCCGTCTAAGTTATACTACGTCGGGATAGACGGTAAGAGCTCTAATCCAGATACAGATCCTCACAATGCTTTTAGAACAGAGTTTAGAGGAGATGCAGACGGGTACCCACAGCAAGAGTTTGTAGAATCTCATATGTATTTTGCAGATATATTATATCAAACTAGTACACAAACTGGTACAAGATTATATAACCTAGGAGAAGGTTTTAATTTCAATTGTTCAACTCCCTACAGTACAGCACACTTTCCGCTAGATACAGTTACAAAACAAACTATACAATTATGAAGCAGAACTTAGAATGGGTGCAATGGCCTGACCCTCAAGCTGTAACCAGAGGTTACGAAAACCTATCCAGGTATAGTCAAGCCTATGTCGAGAGAAAACAGCAGTATCCTGACTACGTACCTTCTGAACAATCTATTCAAATAGCTAGAGAGATCGAGCAGAATGGATACGCAAAGGTAGAAAACTTTCTAGATATATCTCAAATCGATTTAATTAATGCAAGAGTTGAAAGCATTCTCAACGATGCAACCCATCCAGCAAACCAGAGTAAGATAAGTCAAACAGATGCAAGAAAGTCCCAACTCTATATTCAAATACTGCAACCGTTTCTAAATACTCCTGAGATTCTACCTTTCGTATTTAACGATCTGATAGTAGATATTGCTGGAGCGTACTTGGACTGTATGCCTGCTTTATGTACTTGTAACTTACGAAAATCATTCATTACAAACCTTCCAGAAGGAGGAACCCAGATCTACCATGCAGATCCAAATTCACCAAGATTTTTAAAGTTTTTCATATACTTAGACGATGTCGACACCGAAGGAGGTCCTTTCAGCTATGTAGAGGGAAGTCATCAGAAGAAGTTTATACTAAATGGACAAAACTGGAATACACAATATAATTGGGACTTGCCGGTAATAAATGGAATATACGGAGAAGATAAAGTGAAGTTACTCACCGCGAAGAAAGGTGATTTGCTGGTGGCTGATACTAATGGATGGCACAGAGGAACTAAACCTATTAAAAGTGAAAGAACAATGCTAACCATCGACTACACTTGCCATCCAGAATTCTTCAAAGATTCAGGATTTGAATTTAGTCAAGAAGAGTTTAGTAAGTTAAACAGCAAGCATAAGCCTTTATGTGACTACTTAAAACTAATAGGATGAGAAAAGTATTCTTAGATTGCGGAGCTCATAATGGATGTTCTGTACAGATGTTCTGTTCTGCCTATCCAGATTATCTTGATTATGAAATATATTCTTTTGAATGCGACGAAGGTAGGTTTAATCAATTAGTTCAAAAAGGATCAGAACTAGCTCTAACTAACTTTTACCCTAGTAAAAAGGCTGTGTGGACTAGTGATGGTAAAAAAGTATTTGACGGTTGGCAGCTTCAAAATACATACGAAGAAGATGACAGAAGAGGAATTGACAGCTTAGACCTATCTCGGTTTATATTAGACAATTTTTCTAAAGATGACTATATTATATTGAAAATGGACATCGAAGGAGCGGAGTATCAGGTTGTAAATAAAATGCACCACGACGGCTCTCTAAGCTATATTTCAAAATTTTACGGAGAATTACACGGACCTAAAAAAGGATACTCCGTAAAAGATAACGATATACTTTTGCAACAAGTTTGGAAAAGTGGAATAAAGTTACTAAATTGGGATGCTTTAGAAGGTTCTTTTGAAGAAATAGAGATAGTGCCAATCGGAACCCCAGGCTCGTATACTAACTCCTCTACTCCTAGAGTAGGGCATGCTTATAAAAAAATATGAATAAAATAACATTTTGTATTCCTAGTAAATCTAATTTACGTTATTTAAAGACCTGTATACCTTCCATCAGAAAAAACGCTCATAGGGAAGATCATGACATTATAGTTTTTGTAGACTCAGACGAAGACGGGACTGTAGACTGGTTGAAACATAATGCTGAGAAATGGAATATAAAATACTTTGTAAACCCTGAACTAGGAGAGCGCCTCTACGGGATAGGTAGAGCGTACGATTACTGTATAGAACAGGTAGAGACTGACGTAGTAATGATCTTTCACGCTGACATGATGCTAGGTAAGGATGCTGATTTGAATGCGTATAAACATTTATCTGAAGGTAGAGTAGTTTGTGCTACAAGAATAGAGCCACCACTGCACCCTAACGCTGGTGAGAAAATCTTACGCGATTACGGAATATGGCCAGAAGAGTTCAAAGAAGAAGCTTTCGACATGTACGTAGATCAACTTATCGAAGAGAATAAAGATAAAACAACAACTGGTATTTTTGCTCCTTGGATGGTACACAAGGAAGATATACTCGCTATAGGCGGTCATGACCCTATGTTGAAATCCTGTAGAGAAGATTCCGATTTATTCAACAGATTTAAATTAAAAGGATATAAGCTCATCCAGTCTTGGGACTCACTAGTATACCACCTAACAGGAAGAGGTGCCGGTTCCTTTGATGGGGATAAAGAAAGACATTCTGCCTGGCAGAAAGAAATGGAGAATTCAACAAGAGAATTTATACGCAAATGGGGTACGGGAGTGTTACATACTTCGATGATGGATCCTATTGTTGCACCTAAGTACGATATTGGAATTATTATAAATGGAGGAATGCCTATTTTAGAAGCACTAGAGCCATGGTGTAGTACTATTTATATTAAAGATGATTACGATTTAATTGTACCTGTGTATAT
>Ga0099849_1001096_pt1 | contig 12641 bp, 16 predicted proteins | sample CB_VirMetaG_4_FD_78177 | JGI IMG/M metagenome (GOLD analysis project Ga0099849, IMG submission 78177) | Freshwater to marine saline gradient viral communities from Chesapeake Bay - CB_1508_1M Viral MetaG | ecosystem: Environmental > Aquatic > Marine > Coastal | place: USA: Chesapeake Bay... | reverse complement strand
TCTTTGAAGTATTTATCTTTAATAGGATCAATACCTCCGTTTTCTGATGCTCTTTTTTCTGATAAATCTCTACTTCTATCAATTAAGTCGCCATAGTTACCTTTCGTATTTCCAGTTTTATTGACAAAATCATTTGAATTCCAAGGATCTATAGATCCCTGTGTGTTTAATTGAGATGATTGAAATACTCTTTTCCACTCTAAACCATTTTCGTCAAAATAAACATGTTCATCTTTCATTGATTGAACTAACTCGATCAATTCTCCTGTTTGCGGATTTTTATAAACATACAAAGGCATGTCAGTCCCAATTTCCTCTAGCAGGAAGCTTAGAAAAATCTATAGAGAAGCAATATTCATCATCATTTTCATCATGAATTTCTTCGTCTAATTGTTTTTGTTTGTTTTTTGTCAATTTTGAATTCATTCTTTTACCCATCCAGAATGCTTCAAGTATTAAAGATCTGGCGGCATTAATATTAGCGGCTTCATCCTGAACACAATTGTAAGCCATTCTTAAAACATTACAAATTGTTCTTTTTGAATCTGGATTGCCATTAATTTGTTTTAATACTTGTTGAAGTTCTTCAATCCCAAATGATTTTGGTTCGTAAGCTTTAGATTCAAATTTAATTTCTTTCATACAAATATATTACACATTAATAATATTTAAAATATTATTTAAAGTATTTTTATATGTAAATTTTTCTTTTAACTTCTCTCCATTTGTATTAATCTTACCTTTATATGACTCAGATTTTTCAAATTCAGTAATTAAATAATCTTCAGATATAGAATTTATTTCCCCCTGATTAAAAGGAGAGTTTTTATTGAAAAATATACCATCTTCAGCAGATTCTTTTCCACTTGGCTCAATTAATATTGAATTATCTGAATTAGCCCAATCTTTATGAGATGTATGATTTAAGACCATGCTCCATTTGCCAAGACAAGAAGCATTAAAAGATGGCAGGTTCCAACCTTCAGCCCCGCTTAAGCCAGACAAATCTATATCAATTGAATTCATTAATTCATTGACTTCAGAATTTGTTTTGAGTCTAGGGAGAAAATTTATATTACCATAAACTTTACCGTCTAAAGCCTGAGCTATTAAAGCATTCATATCTTCATTTTTAAAGAAAGGGTTTATTATGCAACAAGACAAATGATAGTCAGGATTGTTCCCGTATTTTTTAGCCCAAGCTTTAAGTATTTTTGCGGTATTCTTTCTCTTTTCCCACTTTCCTATAATCCCAAAATGAATCTTATCCTTCATGTAATCCTTGCCTGTAACAAAAAAGTCTTCATCAAAACCTAGGGGAACACTATGTACATTGTCGCAATTGACATTTTCAAAGCAATTCTTTGCATGAGCGCTACTAAAAATAACACTGGAATGCATTTCGCATATATTTTTTTCTGTGAAAGTTGGGCTATCCAATTCATAGAAAGAGTATAAGAAATTACGAGAACCTATACTTTCATGACTTCCGTTTAAATGCCAAATACTTAAACTAGGAATGTCTTTACTCATGGTAGTCAATCTAGTATTAGCTGAAGACTCGAGCCATTTTTTAAAATCTGGATCTAATTTATCAAAACTAGAAAAGTCAAAATTATCACCTATTGGGAAAAGTGATACTTTATAATCTTGTTTGTATAACTCTCTCGCAATGTTATAAGACACATTGCCAAATGATAGAGAATTAAACGCAGCTTTTAATATAATTTTTTTCATATTACCATGGAATATTATCTTCTTCTTCCTGAAAATTCAAATCAGATTTTATGATATTCTCAATACTGTGGTTTTTTTCTTCCATTTCTGTATTTTCGTTTTTAGTTTGAGACTGGGTTAATAATTTGAAAAATTCACAAACACAAATAATTTTATTTTTTTTAAAATTATTTTTATCTTTCCATGTTAAGTATTTTAATTTACCCTCTATTAATATAAGAGAACCTTTCTTTAACATTTTCTGGGAATTTTCAGCTATTTTATCCCAGCACTCAACATCCAACCAAACAGTGTCTTTTCCTGAATTTATTCCGATGGAATAATTACATTTAACCTTTCCAGACGAAAAAGTTTGAACAGTTGGATCTCCAGATAAGTATCCAGCGCATATATATTTATTTATCATATCTTTTCTTTTGTTTAAATTTTTTTAAATAACTATTATGTATGTTTATACAACCTTGTATACTCAGATGAAGTTTAGTACTTACATCTTTCCAAGGCATTAATTTATTACCAGAGCCAGAGAAATATCTCAGCTTGAAAATTTTTTCTATTCTAGGGTCTTCATTGTTTTCGATATCTTTTATAAAACTATTGAAATCGTCTCTTTCCATTATATTAGATTCTATATCAGAGAATTGTCTTATGCTGTTTGTTGATAAAAATTCATTTTCAAATCTATTTTGTATTTTTTTAAATCTAGTAATTTCCGATATTTTATTGTATGTACACCATTTAGCGCAATTACCAAGATAAGAAGAAAACTTAACATTTTTACTAAATTTAAATTCTCTAGCAGCTTGATATATATTATATTTACATTCAGAGAACAACTCTTCTTTTATATCACTATCAGTACAAACTGAATTAATAATTTTGAAATATATTTTAGAATAATTGTCAAAAAGATAATTAATGCTTTCAACTAAATTTATGTCTGATTGTATATTTTTTATTGACTTGATTGTTTCTTTGTCCATTTTAATTCATTTTTAAAAAATTTCTCTACAAGTTTTTTACCTTTCTTCTGGAATGATGTCGATGGCATAATATGAGGCCAGTAAAATTTATGAGTGCATTTAGATCTAATAAATGGGTCGTTGTATTTCTCTTCGTCATTAATTGCATAAGAGCATTCTTTTTCTATGTATATACATAAACCTCCTAGCTCCTTAATTCTATCTACTTCATTATGGAATCTCACATCTGTTATGAAACAGTTGTGACTATCCTTTTTTTTAAATAAATTTGGAGCAACTTTTCTAATCCAATAATCTTCATCAATTTTCCTTTTTGACATTCCATAACCCACTAACATAGGTCTAATTATTTCCTTCTCGTCTCTATTTTCAGTAAAAGAACTTATATTAAATTTCTCCATTAAGAAATTATATAATTCAGTTTTTAATGCGTCTGCAAAAGCAAACCTTACACTAGGAGAATTATTTAAATTTAAATCTTTACAAAAATTAAAAAAAGTATCTTTGCCGCTACCAGCGACACCAGCTAATCCTATTATCATAAACCTGTACTGCCAAAGCCTCCTTTATTTCTTTCGCTATTTGAATGTTTTTTATCTATAGATATTCTTGGATGAATCTGTTCGGCAAAAACTATTTGGCCAATCTTATCTCCTTGCTGATATATCCTCGTGTTATCAATCCCTACTAACAAATTTTTCTGCTTGCCGTTTCTAGATTCTATAAAAAAATAATTTTCTGGTTGAGGCAAGTAATTGAACCTTAATTTTATGGTGTCTCTATATCCGCAATCTATGACACCAACAGAATTACATAATGATAATGAATAGTTACTAATGCTTGACCTAGGGTAAACTAGTGAAAAGAATTTACAGTCATTATATTCATCTGATTCTGGCTCTATGGCAATATTTGTATCATATTCTATATACTTTATGGATTTATATAGATTAGCTTTATAAAGCTCCCCCTCTATTCTTGGACTTGATGCGGAAACTAAATCATAGCCAATATCCCCATGATTAGCTGGAGGTAAGATTAAACCTTTTTTTAAACTTTTATTTAAATTATTATTTACTTTTAGAATCATTTATTTTTTAAGTTAAGAACATTTTCAAATTTTTTAGATAGATCATGCATGCCTGCGTCAGCCAAAGCTTTTGGAGTATAAACAAAGCTTATATTATCGGGGTCTTTTAATTCTGAGTAAGATTCAGATACATCTATGACTCCAATTGTAGGAGATAGGTTAGAATTCTTTCCATATTTTTCGAAACATTCAGATAAAGCCATACAATAAGCATCGTATATATCTTCAGCATGCACTGAGCATTCCCAGTCCGCACAGAACACTGAAAAAATCTTTTTTCCATCTTTTAATTTCTTGATCATGTTTTGATGATATCATGTTCACAAACAAAAAGCAAGAATATTTTATATATTAATTGTAAATATATAAATTTTATATATTGAAAATAAATATCTTATTATAAATAATATATATATTATATAATATATGAAATTTGCTTTTATAGATGATTCGGCAATCAGCATAGGAGGTACGCAGTTAACTCTAAATGCTATCATAGAGCCAAATAAAGAAAATGTAGACATAATTCCAACCGATGAATTTTGCCTAAATCATGTTTTTAAAGGTTATGATTTTTTTATCTTTGGGAATATTTTGAATTTAAACTTAAACAGTCTTGATTCAATTCTTTATGTCATGGATAACTATCCTTTTGCAAAAATAGAATTCGATTATGGATATTGTCCCTATAGAGGTTCCATACCACATGAAATCCTTGGAGACTCTAAGTGCTCTTGCCCATTTGGGGCGACTGGCAAGTTTGAGTTAAAGCAGATATATTCAGCGATTAAAAATAAATCTAAAATTATTTTTTATATGTCGCAAGCTCAAATGGACATTCATAAAGAAAAATTAAATTTAGATGATGATAGGCAAAAAGTACTTTCTTCTTGCTTTACTAAAGATTGTATGTTAAAATTCAAAGAATTGAAATCTACACCCAAAAATGAAGAATATGCAATAATTGATGGACAGGGAGGATGGCACTCTAGAGCCAAAGGAATACAGCAAAGCATTAATTTCGCAGAATCAAATAATTTAAAATATAAATTAATCAAAACTGACAATCATGAAGAGATGATAAATCTTTTATCTAAATATAAAGGTTTAATATCCATGCCAATAATACATGACACTTGTCCAAGAATAACACTTGAGGCTAGATATCTAGGTTTGGAAGTTTTGACTAACGAATTCTCTCAGCATGTTACAGAAGATTGGTGGAAATCTACAGATGAAGAGGCTTTTAATTTCACAGAAAGCAGGCCGAATTACTTTTGGAAGGAAATATCATGCTTAAAATAGTTATACCCTGCAATGGAAATAAGAGTCAAAATTTGGACAGGCTTTTAAATAGTATAAAAAATCAATCAAGATTCAATGACTGTCAAGTTTATTTTGCTGAAGACGATATAAATCCATCGTTTAAGTCAAAATTAAAATCACTAGAAAGTCCTTTCAATTTTATTGAAAATGATATTCGAGAAAAATTATACGGCTTAAGAAATGTATGCAGAGTTTTAGACAATTTAAAATCAGATTGCATAATTGGAATAATAGATTGCGATGATTTTTTGTGGGGTAATGATTGTTTTGATAATATATTTAAAGAATACGAAAATGGTTTCGATTGCGTTTGGACTGCAAATTCAATGATCAATACTGGAATAAATTTTTCCTCTAGCTTAGATCACTCGAGAGATGTTTACGAACAGCCCTGGGTGTCCAGTCATCTTAAAACTTTTAAATTAAAAGATTATCAAAATGTACCTAAATCAAATTTCTTAAATGAATCTGGAAATTGGTTCGACTCTTGTTATGACCAAGCTCTAATGCTTCCTATTTTGCATTCTGTATTAGAACGTAAAGGTGCTACTAAGTATATAGATAAAGTTCATTACATATATAATAATACAGACCCATCAAAAGAATCTAGGTATAGAACATCTCAATTAAACAACGAAAAATTTATTAGATCGAGAGGGTTTCTTAAGTCATGAATTTTTTTATTAATCAAATTGATAACACCAACGGCCCAACCATCTTCGCCAAAAGATTGCATGATGAATTTCTATCTCAAGGACTCAATTATGATGCTGGATCAAAAAACAGAATATCAATTACAACAGGAGAATATAAAGATAACTCTTTAAATATTTTAAGATTAGATAATTTATATTTAGACTCTGGAAACACCCTTGGAGATTCTAACCTATTAAATAAACCCATTTTTGATTGTTATAAATCTTTTGATCATATAGTTTTTCAATCAGAATATTCCAGAAATGTCTATGAATCATTTACTGGGGTTAAAAAATCCAATACTGTCATTTACAATGGAGCTCCTCATCATTTTTTTGAACAAGTTGAACCTATTGATAAACCAGAAGGATTCGATAAAGTTGTTATCGCATCATCTCAATGGAGAAGACATAAAAGAATCGAAGAATGTATTGAAGCATTTAAAGATAAAAGATTAAAAGATGTAGCTTTAGTGATTTTAGGAGGGTATGAAAGCATAGATCTTCCTAATGTTTTTACCCTACCAATGGTTAATCCAGAAAGTTTGCCTATGTTCTATCAAATGGCTGATGCAATGATTCATTTATGCTGGCTAGACTGTTGCCCCAATTCAGTTGTTGAGGCTTTAGCTTCCAGACTTCCTGTTATCTGTAGTCACAATGGAGGGACTCATGAATTAGTAAAAGGAGATGGTATAGTTATACAACTTGAAGATGATTACAAACTGGGAGAAATGGTTGATTTATATAACCCCCCTGAAGTTTGTATGGATACAATCGTATCTGCTGTTTTAAAATGTTTAGATATTGGAGATATTAAAATAAGAGAAGATTTAAAAATATCTAATGTCTCAAATTCTTACAAAGAATTATTTTCATGAATGTAAAATGCCTAAATCAAAATGAGACTGTTGATTTTATTATTAATAATAAAGCTAGTACATCTAGATTCGGAGATGGGGGCATCTTAAATTTATTGAATAATTTAGATATTACACACCAGACAGGTATTCAAAAATCAAGCCATACTTTATCCCGAAAATTAATTGAAATATTTTATAATTCCAAATTTATAAAAAATCATTTAATATGCATTCCTCCTGTCTTCACAAACACACAGCTTGAAGAATCTAAAAGATTTTCCAAGGAAACAAACCCCCCAGAAAAATGGAACTATAAGTTCAATCTTAGAGAATCTTTACAAATTAAATTGCATCAAATTTTTAAAAGCATACCTGATCATAAAAAACCTACTTTATTTGGAAGTGGTAGCTTTAATAGAATAAGATATGCTTATGATGATTCTATAAATGGAATTGAATATTTAAAAAATATAGCTAAAATATTTAAAAACAAAAACATCATTCATGTCTCAGGTTATGAGCCTTTCGTCAACCCAATCACGGGAGAAAAACAAAATTTAATTTCAAAAGAGTATTTTTCTTTATCCAAGTCTGTGCATTGGCTTCCATGCCCTAAAGATAACTCTTTTGATAATTATGATGAAATATTAAAAGAATGTTTAAATTTAACAAAAAGACATTCAAAAGACTCTATTTTATTTCACTTATCATTTGGTCCAGCTGCATCAGTCTTGTCTATGGAATTATGCTCAAAAGGTTATCAATCTATTGATGCTGGGCAATACCATTTACTTGAAAATTTACAAAAAGGAATTGTTTAATTATGAAAATTTATATAAATAGCGCTAACGAAGATTGGATATGTGATCGATTAAGATTTGAATTTTATAATCATTTGAAAGAAAACTGTGTTAGTTTTATTGAAGAAGCTGATGTCGTTTGGGTGATGGCTCCCTGGGTGTTTAATTACCATGACCCAATTTTATCAGAAAAGAAGGTTGTTACAACTATTCACCATATAGACCCAAATAAAATAGATCTAAATTTTTTATCTTTGGTTAATGAAAAATCTGACTTCATACATTTTGTTTCAGAAATTAATGAATTTAATAATAAAAAATACTTCACCAAACCTACTTTTTCTAGACACTGGTGGATTAACTCCTCTATATTTAAACCTACAGATAGATCTTTATGCTTAGATTATTTTAATCTTCCTAATTATAAATTTTATGTAGGTTCTTTTCAAAGAGATACCGAAGGTTCGGATTTAATTTCTCCTAAGTTATCCAAAGGTCCTGATTTATTTTGTGATATTGTAGAAGACATGTATTCTAAAAATAATAGCGTTCATGTTTTATTGGCAGGATGGAGGAGGCAATATGTAATTAATCGTTTGAACCAAAAAAATATACCTTACACATATAAAGAAATGTTATCTTTTGAAGAGTTAAATTTATTTTATAATTGTTTGGATCTGTATATAGTTAGTTCAAGGTGCGAAGGTGGGCCCCAAGCAATACCAGAATGTGCCTCAACTAAAACACCCATCGCATCAACTAATGTTGGCTGTGCCAATACCTTTTTAAGTGAAGATAGTATTTATAACGACTTAAATACCTTCCACTCAACCAAAAAAAATACAGCCAAAGCTTATAAAAATTGTGTTCCATACTTTATGCCTAGAGGATTAAATTGGTTTTATCTCAAATTCAAAGATTTATTCGCCTTTAAATGAAAGTTTATGTAGCTTATAAAACAACAAATGAACCCTGGGGTGGAGGTAATCAATTCATAAGATTCCTTACAGATAATTTAAATAAGGTTAACTTACTATCAGACTTAAAATCTTCGGATTTAGTTTTATTTAATAGTCATCAACACCCAGATGAAATTTTAAATATCAAAAAAACTTATCCTGAAAAAAAATTCGTGCATAGAATTGATGGGCCTATGAGATTATATAATAGCATGAATGATAATAGGGACCAACTGGTTTATCAACTTAATGATATAATTGCAGATGGCACAATTTTTCAAAGCAAATACTCACTAGAAGCAAATATTTCTTTAGGTCTCTCTAATAAAAAACCTCATTGCATTATACATAATGAATCAGATTCATCAATATTTTTTCCAAAAAAGATTACCCCTAAAAAAAATAAGATTATATCTACTAGTTGGTCCTCTAATCAAAAAAAAGGATTTAGCACATATAAGTATTTAGATAATCATCTTGACTTCAAAAATCTTGAATATGTGTTCGCAGGAAACTCCCCTATTGAGTTCAAGAATATAAAAAATCTTGGAGCCCTTACATCCGTTGAGATATCCCAAGAATTAAGATCTTCGTCATTGTACATTACCGCCAGTGAAAATGACCCGTGCTCAAATTCATTAATAGAGGCTTTATCAACACACACTCCAGTTTTAGCTCTTGATAGCGGAGGTCACCCAGAATTAGTTTTAGAATCTGGTGAAATCTACAAATCTCAAGAAAGCTTGATTGATTTAATTAGTTATATGCTTAAAAATTTAAGTGATTACAAATTTCCTCAAACTAAAAATAGTATTAACCAATACATATCTTTTTTTGATAAAATTTTAAATGAATAATAAAATATTAATATCTTGCTTATTTTATATCAACGAAGATAATGAAAGTTATCGATTAGATAATTGTCTTCAATCTCTTAAAAGTTTGCAGGGATTAGATAAACAATATTGCGATATTGTAGCTATATCAAATAATTGCTCTAAATCTTTCAATCAGATTCTCGAATCTCAAAATTTTTTCGATCAAGTTTTTTATTCTACTAAAAATTTCTGGGACATATCTGTAATATATTCTGCGGCATATTTAGCTTTAAAAAAAGAATACAAGTACTGTTTATATACATACGATGATTTTGTTTTTTATAAATATAATTTCCTAAAAGATTCCATTGATTTTTTAAATTCACATAAAGATTGCTCTTGCATAAGAATACCATCTTGGGAATATGAGAATATGAATCTTTATAACTCTCAAATTACTCCTAAATCTATTAACCCTGACTCAGTTAGACACTACCATAACACTGGGTTTAATGAAGATTCTGTGAGTGTAACTTCCACTCAACCACTAAATTGGGAAGGTCCTTTTAAAATAAATCAAAATGTTTTTTACAAAACTAATTGGCACTATGTTTCTCGCCCAACTATATGGAACTCAAAAGAATTATTTTCCTTTTTTGATCAGGACAATATGCCTGTTATGCAAAAATTGGAATGTAACCTTGGAACAAAATTTCAATCTTTAGGTAAAAAAACTGGAGTTTTAAACGGTGGTTGTTGCCACACTTTTAAAGAATCTGCTAGATCTCAATCCCCAGGAGTTAATAATTTCGTCGATATAAAAGAATTTAAAAACTTCTTAAATTCTTTTTGAAATATAAACCTTTTCTAATTAAAATATATTTAATGAAATTAGGAATTATAGGAAATGGTTTCGTAGGTTCTGCTATAGCTAATGGGTTTGCTCATTATGTAGATGATTTAAAAATCTATGATAAAAATCCAAATCTATCAACTGCTTCTCTAAAAGATTGTATTTCTCAAGATATTGTATTCGTTTGTGTTCCTACACCGATGAATCTTACAGAGAACGGTAAGTGTGATACATCTATTATTAACACATGTTTCAATGAAATAAATAAAATAGGCTCTTCAGCTGTTTTTGTCATAAAATCTACTGTACCAATTGGCACAACATCTTCTCTTCAAGAACAATTTCCTGATTTAAAAATTTTACATTCTCCAGAATTTTTAACAGCTAGGTATGCTAAAACTGATTTCATAACTCCATCTAGAAACATAGTTGGATACCCAAAAAGTTTTTATTCAAAAATACATAAAGTTCCTCATTTGTTAGTAGATCTTTATGATGAAAGATTTCCTGGAACCAAGACTTTCTTATTAGACAGCGAATCTACTGAAATGATCAAGTATGTAGCTAACTGTTTTTTTGCTACAAAAATAAGTTATTTCAATGAAGTAAATCAGGTCTGTCAAAAATTAAACTTAAATTTTAATGAAGTTATGGAAGGTGTCCTTTCGGATGGCAGAATAGGAGTTAGCCATTTTCAAGTTCCTGGTCACGACGGTAAAGAGGGTTTTGGTGGAACTTGCTTCCCTAAAGATTTAAATTCTTTTATAAATTTAATGAAAAATAATAATGTTAACCCAAATGTACTGGAAGCTGCTTGGAAAACTAATTTAGAAGTCAGATCAGAAAAAGATTGGGAAAATTTTTCTTCTGCAGTAACGAAAACTGAAACTAAAAACGACGGAGATCTTTCTGGTTGCGGTCACGATCATATATAAAATAATTATGAAATATGTTGTTACAGGCGGAGCTGGATTCATAGGCAGTAATTTAGTAGACTCATTAGTGAATGAAGGTCATGAAGTCTCGGTCATTGATAATCTTTCTACAGGTAAAGAAGATAATGTAAACAGTAAAGCCAAACTTTTTATTTGTGATATCTCTCATAAAGAGAGTATTACTACCATTACAAAAGTAATGAAAGGAGCTGATACCGTTTTTCATCTAGCTGCGCTTGCTAGAGTTCAACCTTCTATCCAAAATCCACATGAATTTAACAAAGTTAATGTTAATGGAACTCTTAATATTTTAACTGCCGCAAAAGAAGCGGGTGTTCGCAGGGTTGTTTATAGTGCAAGTTCCTCAGCTTATGGAGATGCAAAAATTTTTCCTACGCCAGAAAATCACCCAACTGACCCATTAAGTCCATATGGTCTTCAAAAATTAATTGGAGAACAGTATTGTAGAGTATTTTACCATTGTTACGGATTAGAAACTGTCAGCTTGAGGTACTTCAATGTTTTTGGAGAACGCCAATCCCTAGATGGAGCTTATAAGCTCGTCATGGGTGTCTTTGTAGACCAAAGGCTCAAAGGTAAACCTTTAACTATTACTGGAGACGGAGAACAGCGTAGAGATTTTACATATGTTGGTGATGTAGTTAAAGCTAATATATTAGCTTCTAGTTCTTTATTAGTAGGCAAAGGAGAGTCAATTAATATTGGCAACGGAGATAATCGCTCAGTAAATCAAATTGCTGACTTGATTGGCGGTCCAAAAGAATATATTGAGAAAAGACTAGAGCCACAAAAAACTTTAGCAGACAACAGAAAAGCTAAAGAGCTTTTAGACTGGCAGCCAACCACTACCGTAGAAGAATGGATTCCTAAATACAAAAAAGAACTTAATATAAAATGAAGAAAATTATAGTCACAGGTATAACTGGCCAAGACGGAAGTCATATGATCGACTTTTTGATTAAAAAATTAAAAGGAGATAATGAAAAATTCAAAATTTATGGTTCCGTCAGAAGGTTAAGTGTCAAGAATCACGAAAACATACTCCACCTTCAAGATGATCCTCATTTTGAAATGATTGATATGGATTTAAATGATGCTCATAGCATTAGAGATGTTATCATTGATATACAGCCAGATTATTTTATCAATTTTGCCGCGCAGTCTTTTGTTGCTGGAAGTTGGAAATATCCAATACAGACATGGGGCACTGATGCTGATGCTGTTTTACATATCCTTGAAGCTATCAGGCGATTTACTCCTAATTGTAGATTTTACAATGCTGGTTCCTCCGAAGAGTTTGGTGATGTTATTTACAGCCCTCAAGATGAATCTCACCCACTAAAACCCCAGTCTCCATATGGAGCAGCTAAATGCGCCGCTAGGCATTTGGTTAGGGTCTACAGAGAGTCTTATGGCCTTTATGCAGTTCAAGGCTGGCTTTTCAACCATGAAGGAATTAGAAGAGGACTTGATTTCGTTACTCGTAAAATTAGTTACTCTATTGCTAAATTCAAATCAGAAATTGATTCTAATTTAGAAAAAACTAGCGTTCTTTATTTAG
>Ga0099849_1001094_pt1 | contig 12654 bp, 31 predicted proteins | sample CB_VirMetaG_4_FD_78177 | JGI IMG/M metagenome (GOLD analysis project Ga0099849, IMG submission 78177) | Freshwater to marine saline gradient viral communities from Chesapeake Bay - CB_1508_1M Viral MetaG | ecosystem: Environmental > Aquatic > Marine > Coastal | place: USA: Chesapeake Bay... | reverse complement strand
GCGTAGTAGGTATCGTACTCAATACCCAATCGGTTGAGGGCAAGCTGACCACAGCTCATCCCATCAAATAAACTTAGTACATTCATAGGTGTCCTCCTGTTTTATCAGTTTCACAATCGTATCTCCATTCGCAAGGTTGGTCTTTATCTGTCCAATAATAATCAAACCCATCATCCATACCAAAACCATATTCATACTTTGCTTCTGAAAGTTTTTGGTCAATCTTGTCAACCCATAGATGCTCATTATCATTTAAGTATTGTTGAATGTCAAATTCATCAACGGTGTTAGGTATAAACACTTCGACTTCTGCTGTCTTGTGATATACACTTCTGTGTGATACTCTTACTTTTTTCATTTATATTTCTTTTATAATTCTCATAGCCTTAGCTAATAACCAAGTCCCACCTTGAGACTCAGGTCTGTTCTCGTAGGTAAAGTCATCTACCTCTACCTCTACCCACACTCTCCCCTTTGGACTCAAATGTGGAGCTTCAGGAGTTAGAGTGCAGTGCCAACCAGGTCTAAACGCAAAGCCTTTTGTGTCATGTTCTTCGGCTTCCATCCATACGCCAATTGGTAATCTGTTTTTCTTGTTTATAAATAAGGACGACAAGCTGCCATCCTTCATCTTTCTTACTAACTTATATGCTTTCATAGTTCGTATATTTTCATTATTAATTCTTCGTGTACTTTTAGTGTTCTCTTTTTCTGAAACTCATACCACTTACATTTTTTCAATGCACGATGGACCACACTTAACTCATGCAGTCCATTCTGTTTTGTTTGATCTAACATCGTTTTAATCTTTCATTGTACTTTAACATTAAGTCTCTCTTCGTTTTGTTGAGGACTCCTCTTCTGATTGCATCATGACAAATCTCAGATCGCAACGTAGTTACTCTATCTTCAAGGTATTGTCTGTGTTTCAAACACCTTTGGTATCTTTTTAATCTTTCCAACATATTAATAAATTTCTTTTTTAACTTCTTCCCATTCAGTCCCCATGAACTCATGTAAACTACCATATGCATAGTATCCTGCCTTGTACACTTCCTTTTCGGGACCAATGAAATCTTTTTTCAACTGCCACACCTCATCATCCTCTGTCTCTTCCCAATCAGGTATGTCAAAGAAATGTTCGTCAATCATCTCTCCATTCTCAAACACATAGTGTCCACCCCATCCTTGCTCTTCTTCAAAATGTATTTCAAAGTTAGGAATAATCTGTGCAAGTTTCAAGAGGAACGCTTGACTTGGTGGTGACCAGGCTGTGTTAAATTGATACGTACCTTCGTCACAGTAACCGTCATAGTCTCCCCATTTAGTTCCCCAATTCTCATCAGCAGTACGCCACGCATACCAATCTCTATATCCATACTTGGCTTTGTTCTCGTCTCCAATCTTTTTTAATTCATCTGAGCCTTGTGGAGATTGTATGTCTAATGACTTAGGCATTGGGTGTACTGATTGAAACAGCCCTCCATATATTCCGTTTTCGTCTGTTGATATGAATGATTCTAACTTAGCAGCGTACTTGTCTTCGACTACTAATGTGTTGTGTACATGATTTGGCATAATTAATAAGGTGTTATATCTTTAGGGTTATAGTTTAAGTGAGGTTGATATTCTAAAACGGTATACAAAGTCCGTCTGTTTCTTTTTGCAAACTGCATTGCTTCTGACCTTGTAGTAAAGTCATAGTGTTCTTCAATGTAGTCGCTACCATCTGAGGTATAGGTCCTAAGTTCTACGCTATACGTTTTCATTTTAGTTTATTTTTATTTAAGTGGTTTAACTTTGCTAAATCTTCTAAGACAGCTCTTCTGTCACGTAGTTCACTTAGCTTTTCATTGTGGAAGTCAATCCATTCCTGATTCTCCTCCAGCATTTTGTTTATTGTTTTATTCATATCTATTATATTCTTTTATAAATTCTACTACTGCTTTGTATAATGATTCTATGTTTGTTTCTAGTAATGCGTCATTAAGTTTAAAATTTAAATCATCACTATTTTCAAAATGATTATCAAAACATTTAATTGCTACAGGCATCAACCAATCCCAAGATTTGTGGTATCTAAATAATCTGCCACACTCGTTGGGTTTTAACTCCATCCCCATAAATTCTGCTATTAGTTTATTCTCATTCATAAGTAAAAGTTTTCTTGGTCTTTCTGTATTGCTTCTGCTTCTTGTATCCATTCTTGTATCTCTTCTTCGAATACGTAGTCTATGTAGTCAAGATTCTCATCAAATACAATCTCTCTACATTTCTCTTCGAAGTCATCCTTGTCATAGTACAAGTCATCAGGATCAATGGCATCGTGCCTCTCATCATGTAGCCAATAGATTTCGTATCCATCAGCCGTATGTAGTTTGTCAAATATGTATGTCTTCATATCAAGTCAAGTTTATTAAATATATTTATATCTTCTAGTAGTTCTTTTGTTTTATAGTTTAGCATATGCTCTCCGTGATTATCCATCAACATCCTGTGTATTACACCATTTACTTTAGCAACACCATCTACGTGAAACTCCGCACCTTCATTAGTGCTATATTCTTTAAAGTCGTAGTATATTTTTCCTCCATATTTGTTTCTTATTTTTTCAACATCAGCGGTGAACCTATTTACTATATCTCTAAGTTCGTTACTTACTTTTAGTTTTAGTGCTTTCTCAATTGCGTTTGTATCTTTCATTTTATTTTAGTTTAATCAATTACAAAACCTGACGTATCATTCTTTGCCTTCTTACCTTTGGCAATCAAACCAAGCACTACGCCTTTATGCTTAGTCATCTCTAAATCTGTCTTGTCACCATCTACAACTGGGTAACCTTTGTATGTCTTGGGTAACTTGCTACGGAATACAGCAGCCACATTGCCACCCATCCCAAGCACATCCAATACATCTTGTTCGTTATCTTCTTTGCGTGATAGTGCATGATAGTATGTTGTACCTATGTATCGTTTGACTTTGTTAGGCATAGCCGTATAGTCATAGAATAAAATGTTACTATAGAAGTCATCATTGAGTACATCCATATCTACATACTTTCTGAGCTTGTACACAAAGTCCTGATCTGAATATGTGTTGAGTCGTAGTGCTACCATCTCACCTGTGCGATGTGTTCGTGAAGCCACACCGATTATCTCTTGCGATAGCTGGTCTAGGAAATTTATTCTGTCATACACATAGTAATTCGTCTTGTTGATTCGTGCTTGACTCACGTTAGAAAATACGCCCCGACCCGTTTCGTTCAGACATGCAGCTGCACATCCTTGACTCGCCATCGGACACATATTTACACCCTTGTTATTGAGAGTGTACGGTGCTAGTGATAAGTTGTAAGTTAGATACTCGTTCTTATCTGTCTTGGTGTTGCCACCTTTAGACAATAGGTTGTTTACTTTTTTATACATAGTTCTCTGTATTTATTCTTCTTCGGGATAGGAGAATTCACAATGTTCTTTGCACTCTCCACATATCCCATAGTCTGCATCCCCCATCCATGGAGATGCACCACAGCATTCTGATTCTGCATTCATTTCTTCTTTCTTATTTTAAACAATTCAGTATTCGCATTGGTCAGTAGGTATCTCAACCTTATGATTTCTCTTTGTGACTCCTGTGCGTACTCTATTAACTTTTCTGTGTAGTATTTCTTGTCAGTTGTCATTTCTTCAATGAACCCATGTCCAATGAAATACTGTATGGCATCAGCTACTTCTTCTTGTAACTCCATGCGTTTGGTTTGTTCTCTACTCATTTTCGTTGTGTTTTATTATTCCTTGTAATAGTTCGTATACTTCTTCGATAGTTTTAGGGTGTAAGAAGTCCGTCCACTTTTCACTCGTGGGATTTAAGTCATACCCATTTTGTCTTTGCTTGTAGAACCACCACGCTAAATCTATCACCTCGTACTTGTCGAGTTTTACTTTGTCTTGTGTCATAACTTAAAATTTTGGGCAAGACCATTTGATATGTCTCGCGTATTTGTTTGTATTCTGTTTCTCTTTTAACCATTCATAGTTTGGCTTCACTGTCACTGATGCTGATGGTTTACACGATGTGCAGTACATCAAGACTATGCCGAAGCACATGATGATTATTAATCTAAACAAGACCTTATCCGCCTGGTCCTGCTCCTGGGGGCTATTGTATTTCTCCATTTTAATTATTGATTTATGGGTGTTAGTATAATTCCACGTTCCATTATTACTCGCGTGGCTCTCTTTTTACATGCTTTCCAACTCATGATTGGGTATCTCTCTTTTATTATTTGAGTGAATTCATGAATTTTTCGGTGTGTCTGTGCTACATGGTCTACTTCCTTCGACATGTTCACTTTTTGGGTTTTTATTCTTACTCTCATAGCCGACTGGGTGGATACGATTCCACCTTACACGTTCCAGGTGCCGGGCCGTCAGTCGTTCACCTGTGTATAATAACAGGATCCTGTTCAGCTTTCATGCTTTCTCAACTACCACAGGATAAGGCATGGCATTAGTAATTAGTTTAATTCTGTTCCGTTTCTTATGAGTTTACGCTCTGCGTTTTGCATGAGATATGTACCAAGCTCAGAACGTCTGTCTTGATTCCCATTGCCCTGCTTCTACTGCCCCCGACTGGACACACTATGAGTGTGAACTGGTCGGCTTGAACTCAGCATACAGGCCTCCGCTGACTCTCTGCGGGTAGCTCTAGTTTAAAGTCATTATCAGTATAGAAAGAACGTCATTCAAAAATTTCTAATACTTGCCTCCTTGGGTTTAGTATTGTGAATTGCTTGCCTCGTTGGGTTTAGCTAATTAAATGAAATTAAAGAACGGAATACTTTTTAAAGAAGTATCAAACTTTTGGAGGGGTTACGGGGTGCGACCTTTACCCGTTTACATGCTTAAAGCATAACCCCTGAAACATGAGTTTTATTTAGTTGTATTGATGATTTCCAAACCGATACTTAATGCACGTTTGTTTAATTCGGCTTTTGCGTCTGCCGTTATTAGTCTGCATAATTTAGCCGTCTCACGCTCTTGAGATACCTTAATAAAGTCTTCATTTTTAGGGGTACCGAATTTCGCTTTTCTTTTAAGTAATTCGAGCATAAAATTTGCACTGAAATGACTCTTTTTATCTCCGTATTCAATCGCTTTTTTATCATCTGAAAGTTTGCAAGCTGTTACTTCATACTTGTACGCAAATGATAATAATTTAAAATTAAGTGCATTGCTCGAAAGGTTACTTTTAAAGCTTGAATTTATTTCAGACACGTACTTATTAGTTAAGTCTTGAGCCACTTCAGAATTAAAGAATTTATAAATAGCTTTGGGGGTTAACGTTTCTTCTTTCCATAGGTTAACTAAATTCTTTTTAGATTCGGCCAATGGTGAGGGGGTTTTTTTGGTTGCTTTCTTTGGTTTTTCATCTTGTTTTGGGCTTTCATTCCCTCTTAAGATGATACCTGATTTTGTCGCGTTTACATTAGTCGCGTTCTCTGTTAAAGTTGAAGTTTTCATAATATAATTTTTAAGTTTACGAGGGCTAAATTAGTCAAAATAATTTAACTACCAAATAAAAATTAAAAATAATTGAAAAAAAATTGAAATAAATTGATGCTAACTGGGTACAAAAAACGTAACTCATTGAAAATCAGCACATTGAAAATCATGGTTATCTGGTTAACATTTAAACAAGTTTTTTTTTATTGGTGTTCTATCGCGTATTTAATACCGCGTTAAATATAAATTAAAGGAACTTAAAACCATTTTAAAATTAGTATTGTTAACACATGAGCCAATTAAAAGCCATAACAAAGAAATTGTAAAACGTAAAGAGGAACCGCGCCCACGCGTACAAAAAAAAGCTAAAAAATCCAAATAAATTTTGTTAAAAAAGCACCCCCCCATCAAGAACGGCACGACTTTTCCTGCGAGCAACCTGGCGCAATACACACACATAACCCAGAACCCCTATATATGCCATTATTATTGTTACCTTTGGAATATGGAAATATACATCGAGAGTTTGTTGAGGTCGGGGATAGTAGTTGGTGTAGAATATTTCGGTCCTGATGAAAAGCATGATCACTATGAGTTTAGTGTGTTCTTATTGTTTGTGAGGTTAGTATTCGTTTGGAAATAATTTACTATATTTGCTACATGGATGGATTAGATATAAAAGACGGCAGACTGATTAATAACAGACCAGACTCCGAAACGGGTATAGCCAAAGCTGCTAGACTACGTAAACAGATTAAGCGAGCTGAAAAAGTTCGTATGATTGCTGAAGGCAATGAATTAGCTAATGCTAACATAAACTTATTTAAAAAACTATAACGACTTTCTTTCTCCATATATAGTTCTCGTTCTCTCATAGAAAGAAGGCCCCACTCAAAAGGTGGGGTTTTTATTTATATAAAGGTGGAAGGGTGGAGGCTACTTTTCATAACTTTCTTTACTACTACTATTATTACTCAAAAGTTTTAGAATTTGTCGTTCCACCTTCCACTATAAAATAGATCACTTTTCGTGCACTTTTTGATAGGTGAATTATGTTGGTTTTAAATCGTAAGTGTTTTACGTACTTCTAATTTTGTTTCAATTTTCTATAACGATAAACGGTATTAAACGTTTTAAAACGGATAAACATGTTGGTTTTGGGTGTTTTATGTTGGTTTTATGTTGGTTTTTATTTAAACTAACATAGTAAGTAAAGTGCTCTAACTGCTTGATAATCAGATGTATAATATATATACTATGTTGAAATGTTGGTTTTTACGCACGCGAGGAAAAAAAAATAAAAATAATTTAAGCAGAAAAAAAAAATAAAAAAAAGTAAAAAAAGAGGCTAAAAAGTAACATAGTAACATACTTGCATTAATTGTAAACTTTTATATATTTGTGACATAATCAAATTCAATTCAATACAATGATAGTTAAAGACGTAAGCTTTGGAGAACAAGCACGCAACAAGTTAATCGATGGCGTAAATAAAATAGCAAACGCAGTTAAAAGTACATTAGGCGCACAAGGACAAACCGTTCTTATAGAATCAGAAAACCATACCGGAGGGGTAACCATTACTAAGGATGGTATTACAGTGGCTAATAGTATTAATGTTTTAGATCCTACAGAAAATCTAGCTATACGTGTAGTTAGAGAAGCTTCTTCTAAAACAGCAAATGAAGCTGGTGATGGCACTACAACAGCTATTGTGTTAACCCAAGCTATAATTCATGCAGCTCAGAAAAGAATTAAAGACCATATGAACCTGACTAACATTGTAAGATCTATGCAAGATGCTTCTGATGTTATTTGTAAGATGTTAGATAAGAAGAGTAAGAAGATAAACCAAAAGAGATTGATGGATGTGGCTACCATATCGGCAAACAACGATAAGGAGATAGGTAAAATAATTTCAGATGCGTATGACAAGATAGGACTAGAAGGAGTTGTTTTAGTAGAAAATGCTGAGGGATCAGAAACTTATAGCTCGACAACCGATGGTATTAGACTACAACGAGGATATATGTCTAGGTATTTCGTTACCGATCAAAAAACAGAAGAGTGTGTTCTTCATAATCCATACATCATGTGCTTGAATACACAAGTAGAGTCTATGGCCACTATTGAACATGTGGTAGCGGATATACTACAACGAGGAAAGTCTCTGCTTATTATTGGGGAACTAGATCAGAAAGTAATTAATACGCTAAATCTAAATAAAGTAAAGAACGGACTCAAGGTTTGTGTTATTCAGCCTCCACAATTTGGATGGAAAAAGGATGACCTCATGCATGATATTGCCCTAGCAACAGGAGCTACATGCTTTACGCAAGAGACAGGAGACAACTTTCAGCTTGTTAGATTCGATGACCTAGGAACAGCACAACGAGTTATTGTAGATAAGTCAAATACCATCATAGTTAGAAACGATAGATATACAGACGAAATAGATTCTCATGTAGAACAATTGTGGGAAATGCACGAAACACACAAAGACAAAGACTTCATCAAAGAGCGTATAGCTGTTATTAGCGGCCGTATAGGCGTTATTTATGTTGGGGCAGACTCAGATATAGAACAGAAGGAAAAACGCGACAGAGTGGACGATGCGGTCTGTGCGACTCGCGCAGCTCTTGAGGAAGGGATTCTGCCAGGCGGTGGCATAGCTCTAAGAGAAATATCGAACGACCTCGCAAAGCTCGGTAAGGGCGAAGCACAACGGGTAGGTATGGCGATAATTATGGATGCGTTAAAAGCTCCATTCAACCAGATCATCACAAATGCGGGACTCGATCCTAAACAAATTGAGAACTGCTTAGATGAGGCTACGGGTTATGATGTGAAGAATGACAAGTACGGAAATATGTTTAAGTTAGGGATTATTGACCCCACTAAAGTAACTAAGTCAGCTGTTCGTAACTCGATATCGGTTGCGTCTACTTTCCTTAGCACAAATGCGGTTGTTACTAACGTAAGAGATATGTCATGAAAGCAGTAGGTAATTTTATTGTAGTAACTGAAGTTAGGGAGTCCTACAAAAGTCAAGGAGGTCTTCTTCTAACTTCGCAAGATACCATTGGAATGAAATACAGAGAGGGTAAAGTAGTATCAGCTGGGGATTTAGTAAAGGGAGTTGAAAAAGATGATATTATATACTACAATAAAGTCATGAGCCATGAGGCTCGAATACAAGGAGAACTATACACCATCATACAGGATAAAGACGTAGCTGTAGTTCTGTAAATATGATTATCTTTGCATTATGTCTAAACTTAGTCGTACTGCAAGATACTATCGAAAAAACAAAAAAGCTCGTGAAAAACACAACGAGTATCAGAAAAAGTACAATAAAAAGCCAGGACAGGTAGAACGTAGGGTAAAAAACAATCGAGAGAATCGTAGGTTTGGAACCTATGGAAATTATGACGGCAAAGATGTATCTCACAAAGGCGGTAGAATAGTCTTAGAGTCAGAGCATAAAAATCGAGGTAGTAAAACTAATACACCTGGCGATAAAAGAGCTCGTGGCAAAAAGGGTAAGGGAAGACGCAATAAAGGTAATACAGGAGGTAAGTAATGGCTAAAGACGCATGTTATAGGAAAATCATGAAAAGTTACGGCAAATGGTCAGCAAGAGCTGCTCAGGCTACTGCTAAGTGTCGTAAGAAAAAAGGTAAGGTAAAGAAAAGCGAAGCAGGATCAAACCTGAAGAGGTGGGAGAAAGAGAAGTGGATTGACACTAGAACTGGTAAGCCATGTGGTACCGGAAATAAAAGTGAATACTGTAGACCGTCCAAAAGAGTATCGAAGAAAACTCCTGTAACTAAATCAGAAATGTCGAGAAAGACATTAAAGAAAAAACAAGCAGAAAAAGCTAGAATAGGAAAGCAGGGTGCAGGAGGTAGAAAAGTTAAATCAGTAAGAAGAAAAAAATGAAAAAGCTAACACCAGGCCAAATGAAGATTGCTAAAGTTGCTCCGCCTTACGATAAGATAACAAAAGCAGACTTTCAGGGATTAAAGAAAAAGAAAAGTAAAATACGTAAAAGAAAATAACTATGCCAACAGTAGGAAAAAAGAAGTTTTCATATACCAAGAAAGGTAAAGAAGCAGCTAAGAAATATGCAAAAAAGACAGGTAAAAAAGTAAAGTCTAAAAAGAAGTATTAATGAAACTATCGGAGTCAACCGAATTCAAGATAGATGTTAAGTCTCTTATCAGTATTGTAGTGGGGGTAGTAGGATTTATGACCGTGTACTTCACGTTACAATCGGATATTGAAGAAGCGAAAGCTATGCCGAAAGCAGTAATAGATCGTATTGAATATGATTTAAAACAAGAGTGGCAGACTGAGCATATAAAAGATTTAGAAGAAAAAGTAGATGAGATATTATACTGGGCTCGAAAAGTTGATGGTAAACTAGAGTCAGGTATATGTTTATCGAAGCAAAAAAATAATAAGTAATGGCTAAAAGAGTAGATAAATCTAAGATGGCTTGTAATAAACCACGAGCATCGACAAGACCAGGAAAGAAAAAGATGGTAAAGGGATGTGAAGGTGGTAAAGAAAAGATAATTCACTTTGGTGCTAAGGGATATGGTCACAACTACTCAGCTGCTGCAAGAAAAAGTTTTAAAGCTCGCCACAAGTGTTCTTCCGCTAAGTCTAAGTTGACAGCTAGATATTGGGCGTGTAAGAACCTTTGGGCTGGCAAAGGTGGCTCAACGAAGAGTTCACCTAAATCACGAAGAGGTAAATATTAACATCATGGCAAAAAAGAAATTAGATATAAAAATATCCCCAAAAGAGCAAGGTTCATTCGGTAGATGGGCTAAAAAAAGGGGAATGAATTCATGTGATGCAGCTAAAATGGTAATGAAAGATCCTAAGAAATACGATGCTAAAATCGTTAAAAAGGCCAATTTTGCTAAGAATTTTGCTTGTAAAAAGAAGTAATGCACGAGTATGAATTATTTATAGTAACTTTGCTACTACTCATATCAACAGTGAGTGCAATAGTAATATTATTAAAAGAAAAAAAATGAAACAAGGTTATAACGATAGATTAGACGAATCATTAGGTAATAAGCACAAAGGCAAGCATAAGCAATCTATGAAAGATCGTAGAGACGAATCTAAAGGCATGTCAAAAGCTTCTGGACACAATGCTTACGGTGGAGACAAATCAATGCCAGCAAGCATTAAGTCTCACTTGAGTAAGCTTATTAAAAAGTAATGAAGAAAAGAAAAAGTAAGTGGGATATAGCTGGATCTTTTAAAAAAAAGAAAAAGAAACCCACAGGATTCTTATCTGGAACTACTGATCCTACTAGACGTTTAACACAGGCTGATTTACAAGGTCGTGGACGAGGTAGCAGAAGTAGAACTAGAATGGGTCGTAATTAAAAAAATCATGGAAAAAATAAAAACAGTAGTTAATTCACCGTTAGCTAAAGTAGCTTTAGCAGTTGGTGCAGGAACATTATTATTATTTGAAAGCGACATCTTGTATGCAGGAGTAGCATATGGAATAGGTATCAGAGAGTTTTTCTTAGCGTTTAAAAAAGAACCAGTCTGTTGCGAAAAAAATAAATGACTGATTTTTGCGAAGGAAAAGAATATTGATTATATTTGACCTATGGTATTTCCTAAGTCAATGACCTCGCTTCAGAATCGGGTTGTTGACTTAAATTAAACATATAAGCAAAGGCAGGTTTTAAAGCTTGCCTTTTTTATTTATATCCCTAACGACTCTTTTGTATACTTTATTACTGTAAGAATTTACTCTATTCATTTGTGATCTATCACTATCTGGAAATCTTTCTTCTTGAAGTAAAAGTCTATATACTCTAGCCACCATTATCTTACCCCTATGGGTGAGCTCATACACGGCTCTACGGTGTTTAAAATTCTTTCCCCATTGTTTTATCCATCCTTTTTTTATTAGGTCTGAAAAACGAGTCTTATCCCAAGACATTATAGAGCTGTACCAAGTGAAATCGTCTTTAGTGAATCTACCTTCGCTATATAAGAATATTAAAAGTTCTAAGTCTGCTACACCTATCTCGTACTCTTTTGTAATTATATACTTCACTACTCTCCAGTGTTTCATGAAGTCATGTTTCATTATAGTATAATTTTATTATTATCTTTGCAATATAACACTTAATTATGGCGCACCAAAATAAATCTAGAGGTCTTGGAGATTCAATAGAAAAGTTTACTTCTGTAACGGGGATAAAATCTATAGTGGAAAAAGGATCAAAAGCATTGGGAACTGATTGTGGGTGTGCAGGTAGGCGTGACGCATTAAATAGGATGTTTCCTTATAACAATAATAAATAAAAATGGCATATCAAAAATTACAAGTAGGATTAGCATCGGTAGTAATCAAGAGTGATACTATTCCAATTCCTGTTGAGTCAAGTTCTCAAATATCAGGAACTGCAACAGCAACCACAGTAAACAAGCTAGAAGATTCTTCTGCACCTTTTACATCTGCTGAGTTAAAAACAGGAGCTATAGTGGTAAATAACACTGACTCAACGATAGCAGAAGTAACTAATGTAGATAGTTCAAGTGTATTGTCTTTATCTCAAGACATTATGGCTAGTGGAGAAAGTTATACGATTTACTTGACACCACAATTAAACAAATCACAAGGTTGTATACTTTACATTCCTACAGATGGAGATATAAAAGTGGAGACAGTGTCTGGTAGTGAAGTTACTTACGCAGGAGTAAAAGGAGGTACTTTCTTGCCGGTTCAGGTTTACAAAGTATTTTCAACAGGTACAACTGTTACTGGAGACATTATAGCTAACTGGTAGAGTGAGCACCGGAATAGGTATAGGAGCTAGTTTTGTATTCTCTCAGATTCCATTGGGAGGGGATGAACCTTTTGAATACACTGCTATTGATAATAGTTTTTCAATGAAGTTTGATGGTAATGATGCCTTTTATGATGCTGGATTTATACCTGAATTAAGTCAAGTAAGTAATTACACTATATCAATGTGGATAAATCCTGATTCAGTTCCATCAACAACTCAAGCTATTTTTTCTTTTTACTCAAATTCAAACAATAGAATTGAAATGTATCCTGGAAGTGCTGGAACTATAACGTTTGTTAATAGTAGTGGAG
>Ga0099849_1001093_pt1 | contig 12663 bp, 16 predicted proteins | sample CB_VirMetaG_4_FD_78177 | JGI IMG/M metagenome (GOLD analysis project Ga0099849, IMG submission 78177) | Freshwater to marine saline gradient viral communities from Chesapeake Bay - CB_1508_1M Viral MetaG | ecosystem: Environmental > Aquatic > Marine > Coastal | place: USA: Chesapeake Bay... | reverse complement strand
TGTGGTTATTTTTTATTGTTAAGTAGTTTAAAAGGTTTTTTAGATTTGCTGAAAAGCATATTCTAAGCAATCGACTGGGCAGAAGTCTGCACCAAATTCTTTTTTAGAAAATTCTAAAACGTCGAGCAAACCGCCGTAAGCGATTGCTTCTTCGACTTGGTCATTGCCGTGAGACTCAACAAGTTGAGCAAGTTCATTTTTGAATTGAGAGCGGAGGTTGTTTTCGTTGTTCATAATTTTAGTATTAATGTTATTTTTGATTATGCTTATAGAATGATTATTTTTGTGCTATTGTCAAGCGATTTTGAAAATTAATTTCAAGTAATTTTGCGATGCGCTCGCCGTAAACTTTTTCCCATTGTTCTGCTGCAATGCTAGGGTTTGCTTTACGATTGTAGTCGTAGTTAGCTTGGGTAAGAAAGTCGATTGCGTTTTGTATTTCGTTATTGTTGATCATGTATAACAGTATGGAAAATTTTGTGCGGTTTGCAAGTATTATTTTTATTATTTTTTACCTATAAGAAAAACTAATGCACCCCCCACCCATTGTTAGAAAAACTGATACTTCGAAACACAGAACAATCGCGGGGGAGGGTATTTTCAATCTCCCAGACAATTTTCACCATACCAAATTACTTTGGGGGCAAAAAAAAATACGGGACTCATTTTCTACATATGTATCTTACTTGTGCAGGAGATAGATCGAACCATTCTCCCCTTATGTTTTGGTCTCTATATTGGGAGTGAAGTAGTTTTTCGTTTATTTCTTTTGTTTCTGCTGCGCTAAATACCAACTGGATGGTTGGTTTTTCTGATTGCAGGGTGCGTTCCCTGTATTTGGGATCAACACTTCTGCCAATCTTATAATACCCAGTAGATTTATCCTTCATAAGATAAACAAAATACTTTGTAGAATTTTCGTATTTGTTAAGATTTATTTTGGGGGTGGGTATTTTATTTTTTGTTTCTTTTATCTGTAGCTCTTTAATAAAATTTTCTGCGTTTTGTTTGTGGCTGAATTTTTTATCTATGTGTTTTTTATTGATTGTCCCAGTCACTCTATAATGGGTTGTGCCACTGGTGTTTTTACCAGAAAACAATCTGATTTTACGAATAGAGTCAGTTCTGTCAGTTATTTCATAAATCATTTCTCTATAACATTTATTCTTTCGGGGGCGAATCCTAATTCTATTGCTTTTTGATTATATGCTAGGGCAGCTTCTTCTTCTGTATCGAATACTCCTATATGCTGAATCTTATAATTGAACCTTATTCTTGTTACCCATCTTGTTTTTGTTTTCAATTTTTTCTTAAATACTCCTAAGTATTTACTTGCGCTATTTTTTCTCTTTCTTTGAAATGCTCGTGAATTTTCTGCTGATGTGACCATTCTTAAGTTGCTTACATTGTTGTTTAGTTTATTTCCATCAATATGATCAACTTGTAATTGTTCTGAATAGTCTTTTAGAAAAGCTTCTGCGATGATTCTATGAGAAGTATAAACTTTTATAGATGATCCATTTTTCAAACCAAAGCATCTGTAACCTTGACTGCCTATACTTTGCTTAATAAAAGCCCCTTCTTGGATTCCTAAGTAATTAGATTGGTTCACGGTTTTAGTAAATTCATCCCTATATATCCTACCATCTTCATACACTCTTAAAGTGCGTCCATTTTTTTCTATTGTTTTATACCTCATAGCACATTATAAACCCCAAACCGTTAGGCATAAGCCCCAAAACATTGTAATCGATCCATTCCGCAGCTTCTTCTTCGTTCATACCGTCAATTTCGGTAAAGTAGTCGAGCATTCTGGCGTAGGAATAAATCAAAATCCCATCTTCACTGTATCCAAGGATACAATCGTCCAACCCCTCAAGAATAAGGGCGTCATCGTGCAGGTTTTCTGCTATTTCTGTTATGTCTTTCATATTTAAATTTGGTACTCCGACCAGGATTCGAACCTGGAATAGCAGATTAGAAATCAGCGGTTATATCCCTTTAACTATCGGAGCTTTTGTTTTTTTGTGCCAGTTCAAAAAAGTGTCAATATCTGCTAATTGATTATATTCGATTTCATATCTACTTTGATCATAAGTGAAATTATTGGTTTTGGTTCCAGCTTTCTTTAAGTCAGCTATTTTGAAAAACTTTTTTTTGGATATAATGCCGCATATCCAAACAACGCTAAAATCGTTCTTGACTCTACTAAAAATATAGTAATCGGTGTCTCTATTTTTTTGCTCTTCATATAAGGTGGCACTATAATTAGACATTGGTTTGCCATTGCACCCTTGAGCTTTGGAATCTATTGTGTCTGAGTTTTTTAAAACAAAATCAACAGAATAACCTTCCGCATAAACTATATCTGCATAAGTATCACTAATTGCTGCTTCAGCTAGATAACCAGTTATTCTTTGTCTGTGTTTGTTTGATCTGTGAGTGCCTGTATGTCCGAACATTTCATAGAATTTTTTATTTCTTTGATTTGCTTCATCAAGCATGAATTTTGTAACTTCAACTTCTACCATGAGTGTGTATATTATTGCCCCCGAAATAAAAGTCAAGAGAAAAATAGTGTAAATGGTATTATGATTGACTTAAACGATAATACCACAATTAATATACCACTTAGAAATTTATTAGCCCTAATCTTTATGGTAGCGGTATGCGTTACTGGCTATGTTAATGTGATGACAAGAATTACGCAGCTTGAGCATGATCGTAACATTCGTGATGTCGAAATTGCCATGAATACAGAATTTCGTATTAAGTGGCCTCGTGGTGAATTGGGGGCTTTACCCGATGATGCTGAACAAAATCTAAGACTTCAGTATATAGAAAAACATTTAGAAGAAGTGGAAAAAATTGCTCGCACTCTAGAGATTAAAGCTAATCAAGAGAAAAATACACCCCTTGGGATTTGAACCCAAAACCAAGAAATTAAAAGTTTCCTGCTCTACCATTGAGCTAGAGGTGCGAAAAGTGTGAGGGAGCCGACCGAGAATTCCCAGTCCTTATCCTCATTATCAACCTCCGTAGAGGAATTACAAGCTCAATATTTCGTCACAAGTTGAGGGGTCAATTCGTGACATTTTTTCCTGCTTTTTGGGACAAATTTGTAGTACTATTTGTCCCAAAAAAAGAAACGCCCCAATGGTGATCAACCCATTGCTCCCTGTTGTATTCCGCAGAATTGTTTCAGGTGAGTAACCGTCACTGCATCTGTGTGCAGGATAGGATTTTAGGACAAGATGGTGGACCCACAGGGACTTGAACCCTGAGCCTAACGATTATGAGTCGTTTGCTCTAACCAATTGAGCTATGCGTCCAAAAAGTGGCTGTACAGGCTGGATTCGAACCAGCATTGCCGAAGCACGGATTAACAGTCCGCTGTATTACCTATCTACCACTGTACATTAAAATGATTGATACGTGTGATGGGATTTGAACCCACGTCATGTAGAGCCTGTGCTTTTTCGGCGATTGACCATCATAACAGGATACTGATCTACCAACTGAGCTACACACGCATCAAAGTGGCACCCCTACACGGATTCGAACCGTGGTTATCGCGATGAAAACGCGGTGTCCTAGACCTGACTAGACGATAGGGGCATAAAATTAGTTAGTCTTTGTATTATATATGAGAACCAACAAACTCAAGGAAAAATATTATGTTGGGTTAGAAAGTTTTAAAATTGCCCACCACAGACAACTCCCAACATAAAATGGAGGTCACACTCGGACTTGAACCGAGAAAGGTTGATTACAAATCAACTGTTTTGCCAATTAAAACTATGCGACCTTTAAATGGTCGAGAAGACAGGATTCGAACCTGCGGCCCTCTAGTCCCAAACCAGATGCGCTACCAGACTGCGCTACTTCTCGCAAATGGCGGAGGAAGTAGGATTTGAACCCACGGACGCTTTCACGTCAACTGATTTCAAGTCAGCCGCCTTAAGCCCCTCAGCCATTCCTCCATAAAAATCATATCAATGGTTGCAGGGGCAGGAATTGAACCTGCTCACGAAGCTTATGAGACTCCGTTGGCTACCTAACCTCCCTACAAGGTAAAATTTTTAAATAAACTGTCAAAGATCAATACACATCACTATGTACATGAAAAATAAAATGTCAACCACAAAAAATAAAAAGCCCCAAAATCCTTGGGGTAGGAAATTGGGGCTTAAAATTCTATGCGACCGAATAGCAAAACACACCACGCGATTAAGCAAATGGGGGGTAAATAGTGTTACACAAAAAAAATAAAAAAAGGAAAAAAAAATTTTTAAAAGAAAAAGTGTAAAGTAATTTATGGCGCTAGAGGGATCTCACGAAGAAAATATAATTATCAATGAAACTTTATTAACTGGAGTACAAAACGTAAGCTTTAGTCAAAATGTTTCAGAAAACCCAGTTTCTATGCTTGGAAACGATTTTGCGGGTACGACAATCAATGGTCCAACTACAGTAACAGCGTCGGTTGATAAACTTCTTTTAAATAGCGATTTTGTCACGGGACTCACTGGATTAACCACAATTTCGGGCCAATTTGAATATGGAGACAATTATCTTAATTTTTCTCAGGCAGTTTTAAATAGTTATGCAGTTTCTGCAAGCGTTGGAGAATTGCCTCAAATTTCTTTTGATTTGTCTATTTATGGAAGTTTGAGCGGAAGCGAAGTATCAATAGCTTCGTCAGCTTCAAATGAAAATGCGATTGAAAACGTTTCTCAATCTGGATTGATTGTGACTTTTGACAAAAATTCCACAAACGCCATTCAATCATTTACTTTTTCTGAAACTTTTAATGTACAACCTGTTTATGGTTTAGGACAAAATACACCAGCACATCTTTCTATCATAGGGCCAATAGCTCAAGAAGCTACAATATCAATCGAAGTCGAAGATTACGAATTAGAAGAAACCTTTTCTTTCTTAAGTGGCTCAAAAAACAGAAATAGAACAATTCAATTACAAATTAGTGGCGGCAATGGTATCCTAAATACTTTTGCCTTGGAAAATGGGCATTTAGTTAGTGAAAGTATAACTGCTGGCGCTGGAGATACGATTGTTGCTAATTTAAATTACAGAGGCTTCAAAAAAGTGTAATAATAATTATGGCATATATTTCATATAAGGACGTACCACTATATTTCGGAACATCGGCAAATACTAGCACTCTTCCAACAACAACGGATGGAAACAATAGTGCGGTATTTTGTCAACAGATTCAATTAAATTACACTCCTAATATCGCGCCAGTCAGACTCCTTGGCAAAACCCCAACAAGAGACAATTTTAATTTAGCTGGCCCCCCAAATTCTTCTTTATCTTTTTCTGCTTATATATCTAATGATGAATTTAATCCTACTGGTTTTACTGGTGATGTAGGTAATCTTGGCACAACTTTTAGACTTGGAGATGATGTTAGTGGTATTTCTGGTAGTGGGTTGTTTTTAACTTCTTTTTCTTATACTCTTGCTCCATATGCTCCAGTTTTGGTTCAATGTGATTTTGCTATTTATAACCCACTAACAATATCTAATCCAGGTGGAAAAATAGCGGCAGAAACCGCTGACCCTATCGATGATTTGAATTTCGCCAATTATGGTCATGGAGCATATTCAGCTTTTAATGGGGCGTCTATCTTAAGTGATGTAGACACGGTTGAATCGGTTCAATATCAATTTAATGCCAATCGTTTGCCAGTTTATGAAATTGGAGGCTACAATCCAAATGTTGTAGAATTAATTACTGCCGAACAAACTCTTCAAATCCAAGGAGATAATATTGAAGCTTTGGTACCTTTGACTGGCTCAAATCCAGGAAACATAACAATTGATATCAAAAATTCCGCTGGAACAACTTTATTTTCTACTCCAGTTAATGGAAGAATTACCGCAGAAAATATTTCTGTAGCTGGCGGAGATTTAGCTAGAGGTTCTATAACTATTACAGAGTTACTTAAGTAATTTAGTGTAATAAAGGTCGAATGTCGAATCAAATAGAATTCAAACAATTGAATCATAAAATAAGATTCAAGGAACGTAAATTTAAATTTACCGAAAACCAAATAGATTTTCTAAAAACGGCGCTCGATTCAAATTCAAAACTTTTGTTTTTGGCTGGTCCAGCAGGTACTGCGAAAACTTATATGGCCACATATTCGGCTTTGCAAATGATGATGGACTCTAACCTTGAAAAAGGAATTCTGTACATTAGAAGCATAGCCGAGAGCGCACAGAGAAGCATGGGAGCGCTACCAGGATCTCTAGAAGAAAAGTTTGCGATTTTTGCAAGCCCATTTTACGACAAACTCGATGAAATGTTAAACACTTCTGACATTAGAATCTTAAAAGAGAAAAATATGTTTGACTGTATTCCTGTTAATTATGTTAGAGGAGCGAACTGGAATGATACAATTGTAATAATTGATGAAGCCCAAAATTTCTCTCATAGTGAATTGGTGACTGTTTTAACAAGAATAGGAGAAAACTCAAAAATAATTATCTGCGGAGATATTATGCAAAGCGATATCAACAATAGTGGTTTTGCCAACATATTTAACATATTTAATGACGAAGACTCTGTGGAAAATGGAGTCGTATGCAAACAATTTACGACAGAAGACATTAAAAGAAGCGAAATCGTAAAATTTATTGTGTCAAAACTAGAGAATAATTAAAATAAATTTATTATAAATTTATGGCGATTAAATTTTGTACAGATTGTGGTAGGAAGTTTGAATATAAATTCAGCCCACCAAAGTTTTGTTCTGATTGTGGAACACCTATTGATGGTGTAGCAAAAGCGAGCAAAACTATTGAACCCGAAAGAGCTTCAAAAAAAATCGAAGCTTTGAGCGACGATGAGACAGACGCAGAGTCTGTACCATATATTTCAAAGCTAGAATATGAAATTGATGATTTTGGAGCAAGTATGCAACAAACAATGGGTTCTTTGGCTGGAAAATCCGCACCAAAACGAAGAAGTAGAACAGTTAGAGACTTTGACAATTTGTAATGTATCAATTCGAAGACAAGCTAAAAGAAATAGAAGCTGCCCTCGAAAGAAAACGTTCCAAATGGGATCTTGATGCGGTTGCATACATTGACTACGATGACATAAAACAAATCATCATGGCTCATATCTATAAAAAATGGCACCTATGGAACCAGTCAAAACCAATAGAGCCTTGGTTAAGCAGGGTGGTATCCAACCAATTCAAAAACCTTTTAAGAAATCATTATGGTAATTATGCACGACCATGCCTTAGATGCAAATTTAATGCTGGCGGAACAAGCTGTTTAAAAACAATCAGTGGCAATCAAGATACATCCTGCTTTGAATACAAGAATTGGGCAGAAAAGAAAAAAGCGGCCTACGATATAAAGTTAGCTGTTACAATGGAAAATCATACCAATGAAATCTACCAAAGAAAAGACACTTTTCTTGATTTGGGATCAGCGTTAGGTAAATTACAAAAAGAAATGAAAACTCATTTAAATAAGAGGCATTTTACGGCTTTCAATATGCTTTTTGTAGAAAATAAATCAGAAGAGGAAGTGGCAAAATTTTTAGGATTCAAGACTACTGAAAAAAAGAGATCAGCAGGGTACAAGCAAATCAAAAATTTAAAAAAGATCTTTCAAGAAAAGGCAAAAGAAATTATAAAAGAAAAGGATATAATATGATCAAATTAACAGAAGATCAAAAAAACATGATCTTGGAAATCTTTGAAAAAGATCCCAATATTTTAAATATAACTAAGGCCGTCTTTAAAGATGAAAGCTTAGATGGTAGATCTAAAGAAGGTAGGGCTGTAACCAAATTCTTAGCTACAAATGGATTAAAAGCAAAAACCACAAAAAGAGAAAAGTCAAAAGAAATCGATTTGACGGAAGATCAATTGGAAGAGATTGAAAGGCTTCAAGCAGACAATTTAAATACTTCTGAAATAGCAGATATTATATTCCAGACTAAAGTAGTGAGATTATCCAAAGAATGGAGAGTTATCAATGAAGTAATAAACCAACACAAAGAGGAAGAAAAAGATAAAGGCGAAGACTCTGCTGGTAACTATATTGCGCCACAAGCTATTTCAAGATTGATTAAAAAAATCAATGACTCAACTGGGTATGGATTGGAAGAAGGCAAGATGTCTAGGAATCAGCAACACTGCTGCGAAAAACTAAGAATTAATTTAAGTAATTCTAGATTCGTCGCTATTATTAATAATTATACGAATCCAAGAGATAAGGAGTTATTTGAACAAGAATTTGTTAGATTGACTTGGGACAAACCAGACCTTACGGCTGACGAATTAAACCTTTATATGAACGTCGCAAAGGAAATTATTAATCTAGAATTAATTACCAGCCACCTTCAAAAACTTAATGATATGTTTGAAAGCGCTGATGATCAAGACGAAATGACGGTTCGTCTTGCTGAAATTATTAAAGCTAAAAGCGGCGAATACCATCAATGCGAAACCCGTATTGAAAATTTAACTAAAAAACTTCAAGGAGATCGTGGCGCACGTTTAGCTAATAAACAAAAAGAAACAGCATCGTTTTTATCTATTGTTCAGCTTTTTCAAGAAGAGGAAGAAAGAAAAAATATGGTTCGTATCGCGGAAATGCAAAAACAAGTAATCAAAGAAGAAGCTCAAAGACTTGAAGGTATGGCGGCCTGGAAAGCTCGTGTTTTAGGTATAGGTATTGAAGATGTATTATAAATGCAAAGAGTGTGGAACTGAGTTTGACTCAGAGAAGGGTCTTCACGGCCATTTAAAGGCGCATAAAATGTATGTGGCCGATTATTATGTGAAACACTATCCAAGATTTAATAAGCTCAATGGAAACCCACTACCCTTCAAGAAAAAAGAAGAATATTTTGAAAATGATTTCACTTCAAGATCACAACTTGTGAAGTGGTGTGAATCTGCGCCACAAAAAGAAGTAAAGGATTATATAATTGAATTAGCCAAAAGAAGAATAAGTGAAAAAAAATACACTCATGCCCCATTTTATATTGAGCTTCTAAAGCGCCAATTACCAGATTTAGATATTTATAAAAAACACTTTGGAACATATACAAAAGCTTGTGAAGCTATGGGCGTTAAACCTATATTTTATAAAGGTATGCCTGAAGAATTTTACAACGATGTAGACGCTGAGGTATTGATCGACACTAGGGAACAGCAACCATTGAAATTTCCTAAATCACAAATTTTAAAATTGGATTTTGGAGATTATACGCTGGGTGGAAATAATTTTTCAAATACATTTGTAGATAGAAAAAGCGCAGGAGACTTCTTATCAACATTTGGGGGTCAAGTAGATAGGTTTAGAAGAGAGATGCAAAGATGTGTGGAATTAGATAGTTATATGTATATTGTTGTGGAAAAGCCCTTGGTAACAATAGAGAAGGAAGCTATATTCACGAAAGGAAGAAAAGCGCCTAAATTGGGCTGGGTATTCTCTAATTTAATTTCTGTTCAACACGAATTCGCTGGTAACTGCCAATTTGTATTTACTGATAATAGAAAACATAGTGAGGAAATAATTCCTAAACTATTGCATCTGGGTGAGAAGCTTTGGAACGTAGATATACAATATTTTTTAGATAAGGAAGAAAGATGAGTTGGGAAGTTGGAAATCAAAAACCTTTAAAGCGTGAAGATGTAAATAAGCAAGTTATGGATCTTGAGGGTTACCTTGAAGATACTAAGGCCAAGATTTGGCTATACAAATTTTTAAAAGAAAATGTAACTTTTACTACTCAATTACTTACTGGAATCGAACTATTTCCATTCCAGCATATGGCAGTTAAGGCTATGATGGAGAACGATTACTTTTTGGGAATCTGGTCTCGTGGTATGTCGAAATCGTTCTCGACTGGTATTTTTGCTTTATTGGACGCTATGTTAAATCAAGGCGTACACATTGGAATTATTTCTAAATCGTTCAGGCAATCAAAAATGATCTTTAGAAAAATTGAAGATATAGCTCAAGATAAAAAAGCAGAATTATTTCGCCAGTGTATCGGTAAAGTGAGTAAATCAAATGACGAGTGGTCTATGCAAATTGGTAGCAGCAGAATTACCGCTTTACCACTTGGTGATGGTGAAAAACTTCGTGGCTTCCGTTTCCAAAGAATCATTATTGATGAGCTTCTACTTATGCCAGAAAAGGTTTTGAACGAAGTTATTATGCCGTTCCTTGCTGTTGTAGAAAACCCAACAGAAAGGCAAAAAATAAGAGATGCCGAAAATGCTATGATCGCGGCTGGGAAAATGACTGAGGAAGAGAGAACAGAGTGGCCATCAAATAAAATGATTGGTTTGTCGTCTGCATCTTACAAATTTGAATATCTTTATAAGATGTATCAAGCATATGAGAATATGATATTTAATCCTGGAGCAAAAAACCAAGGTAGAAGATGCATTATGCAGTTTAGTTATGACTGCGCCCCTAAAGCTTTATATGATGAAAATTTGATTTCTCAAGCAAGAGGAACAATGAGCCAGTCGCAAATTGATAGAGAATTTAATGCCCAATTTACAGACGATAGCGCTGGTTACTTTAAAATTAGCAAAATGGCCGAATGCACAATTGAAGATGGAGAGTCTCCGTCTATTGAAGTAGCTGGAGAAGAGGGCGCTGAGTACATTTTGGCATTTGACCCTTCTTGGTCTGAATCCGAAGCATCTGACGATTTTGCTATACAGGTAATTAAACTTCTTCCAGAACAGAAGAAAGGTGTCTTAGTTCACAGTTACGCACTTCCTGGAACAAATTTAAAGAAGCACATGACTTATTTTAAATATGTTTTAGATCATTTTAATGTTATTATGATTGTGGGAGACTACAATGGCGGCGTTCAGTTTATAAATTCCTGCAACGAAAGTGACTTGTTTAAAAAAGAGAAATTAAAGATAAGAACATTTGATGCGGGGCTAGATAACCCTCACGATTATACAAAAGATCTCAAAGAAGCTAGAAGACAATACAATGTTTCTGACAACACCATATGTTATCTAAGAAAACCAACTTCTGTTTGGATTAGAAATGGTAACGAAATGTTACAAACAGCATTTGATAGAAAAAGATTATATTTTGCAGCTACTGCAATGGATGATAATTACTCCATACAAAAGGCAAAAAAAATACCAATACAAGATTTAAAATTCTCAAAATACGAAGATGAGAAAAATATTGGAGCAAAAATGATAGACTTTATCGAGCATCAGAAAGACATGATTGATTTAACAAAAGCCGAATGCGCTCTAATACAAGTTTCTAGCTCTAACGGAGGAACTCAAAGCTTTGATTTACCTTCTAATTTGAAGAGGCAAAAAGGTGTAGATAGAGCGAGGAAGGACTCCTATTCGGCTTTGGTTTTGGGGAACTGGGGGATGAATATTTATTATGATATGATGAATGTCCCACAAGAAAGTAATCAAGGTTTTACTCCAATGTTTATTTAAAAAGTTGGAAAAGTAACTTTTAAAAAGTGTAAGTAACTTTATAATAGTTATGCCAATACCGAAACCAGCAAAAAAAGAGGAACAAAAGCAATTCATGTCTCGTTGTTTAAGCGACAAGGTTATGAAAAAGGAATTTAAAGATATTAAGCAAAGAATTGCTGTATGTATGACATCATTTAGAGATAAAGATAAAAAAGATGACTAAAAGAAAATATACAAAAAAATCCAATTACTGGAATAAATTTGAAAAGGCCGCCCCGCAAGTATCACAAGCACAAGAAGCTGTTGAGCCAGCAACTGCTGGCGAATCTTATCATATTTCCCTGGGGTCGTACAGTCGCTCTGGTTCTGTGAGCAACCTCTCATCGTCTAATACCAGCACAAGAATAAACAGATCTTCTGTTACGGCCCCACTTAATAAATTTAGTCAAATTCGTGGAGGACTACTACCTTATGAAATCTCTTCAGATGGCATCAATGTAAGAGAAGCTATTGAACTTTGCCAGAAAGCTTACGCCAATGTTCCTATTTTTAGGAATACAATTGATATGATGTCCGAATTTGCTAATTCAGAAGTTTATTTAGAGGGCGGCAATGCGACATCTAGAGATTTTTTCATGAAGCTTTTTGATAGGATCAAGCTTTGGAATTTGAAAGATCAATATTTCAGGGAATACTACAGGAGCGGAAACATTTTTCTCTACAGATTAGACGGCAAGTTTGATTTGAATGATTTCAAAAAGTTTTCTAAAATTGTTGAAGGTTCTCCCAAAGAAAACAAATTTCCTTTAAAATATATTGTTTTAAATCCCTTTGAGATCGTTGCAAAACGCAGTACGGTTTTTAATACAAAAGACGGAGCTTATGCCAAGATTCTTTCTGAGTTTGATATGGAAAGATTGGCGAATCCTAAAAATGATCACGATAAAGCCGTATTCGAGGCTTTAGATCCTAAAGATCAAAAACTTATTAAAGATGGCGCTTATTTTAAAGACGGACTAAAAATAAATTTAGATAACGAAAGATTGGCGTATAGCTTTTATAAAAAGCAAGATTATGAACCATTCGCTATTCCTTTTGGCTACCCTGTTCTTGAGGACATTAACGCCAAGATAGAAATGAAGAAAATGGATCAGGCGATTATGAGAACTGTTGAAAATGTTATT
>Ga0099849_1001091_pt1 | contig 12666 bp, 18 predicted proteins | sample CB_VirMetaG_4_FD_78177 | JGI IMG/M metagenome (GOLD analysis project Ga0099849, IMG submission 78177) | Freshwater to marine saline gradient viral communities from Chesapeake Bay - CB_1508_1M Viral MetaG | ecosystem: Environmental > Aquatic > Marine > Coastal | place: USA: Chesapeake Bay... | reverse complement strand
CAGTGATGAAAGAGGTATTGAAACTATTAGAGATAAAGTATCGGGATTTGCTAGCACAATGTCATTTAAGCCTCTTAAGGTGGTCATTTTGGATGAAGCTGATTTTCTTACTATCCAAGCACAGGCTTCTCTCCGCAACGTTATCGAAACGTTCTCTAAAAGCACTCGGTTTATTTTAACTTGTAACTATGTAGAGCGTATTATTGATCCTCTACAATCACGTTGCCAAGTACTTAAAATTGTACCTCCTAGTAAAGGTGAAGTAGCAAAGCATATTTTTAAAGTACTTTCTAACGAAAACGTTCAACACAGTACCGAACACCTTAAAGATCTAGTAAACCAATACTACCCAGACGTACGTAAAATGCTTAACGTATGTCAAATGAGTGTTAGAGATGGCGAGTTAGAATTAGATAAACAAACACTTGTATCATCTAATTATGTTGATAAAGTGATTGAATTATTGCCTAGTAAAAAGTCATTTAAAGACATTAGGCAAGTAATTGCGGATTCCAATGTTCAAGATTTTGAAGCGCTGTATAAAGCTTTATATGAGCGTATGGACGAATACACTTCACGACCCGCAGAAGCAGTTATTATTATTGAGGAATATATGTACCACTCAAATTTCCGAATCGACAAGGAAATTAACGTGATGGCATGTATTTCTAAACTACTTGAAATCTCTGGTAAAGTTGTTCTATAAAGATATTATAGAATTTGGAGATAGAAAATTCTTATTGTATCGTACGGTAAGAGAATCTGAAAAATTAGATGCCAACATACTTAAACATTATTGGCATTGCGACACAGTATTAAAAAAAGAAAACGTATATTATTTTTGTAACGAAATTAAATCTATAGATTATGCAGAAATCAGAAATGACAATGAAGCCTCAAATTGAATTGAGCAAAACTACTTCAATTCCTACTGAAAACGGGGGAGTTATATGGCAACAAGGAGTTGTACTCCGTAAAGTTTCCCGCTTTATCACAGGTGGGGATGACGATGCCGTCCTTCCTATCCCAGTATTTTACGATCCTGAAACAGGTAAGATTTTAAAGCAAGGTCTTCCACCTGAACTTCAAGGAGAGTATGACACTGTTTGATTGGCTTAAAGAGTTAACAGGTAAAAAACGAGATTGGGACTCCTTCACCGATAAAGAGAAGGAGTCCTTTAATCCTTATATGATTAATCGTTTTTTATCTATGCACCAACCCTTTATTGAGTTGGTAAATTATGTACAAACAATTCCATATACTGACAAGAAAAAATATTACACAGTATATTGTGGTTTACTCCCAAAACAAAATGTTTGGCTTAAGTATATTAAATCAAAAATGAAACAACCTACAACTGAATTAGTAGATGCACTCTCAAAGATTTATGAGTGCTCAACTCGAGAAGCAGCTAATGCTGTTATTACTTTAGATAACGAACATTTAGAAGAAATCCTTTATAAAGCAGGTTACCAACCAAATGATGTAGCAAAAATGTTTAAGTAATGAATTATCAACATTACATACTTACTAGATTTGCTTATCCTGATAATTACCCTTATTTAAAAGAAAGGTTTGAGTTATTTCATAAGTTTACTAAACCTTCTTTTGAGGCACAAACTAATACTAACTTTACTTGGTTAATAAAAATCAATCCCCACCATAAAGATTTATATGGAACTTTTAATAATATTGATGTAGTACTTGACCCCCAGTACAACGCTTTCCAAATCCCCACAGACCATGTTTTAACTAGTAGGGTAGACTGTGATGATATAATCCATCCTAATTATGTAGCTAATATTCAAGAATTATTTTTAAAAAACCAATCTATAAGGGTTATTGATGGACCAGGGTATAGATATACTATTAATTCAAACCAATTTTGGAATAAAAATACTTATCACAAACAAAGACCTTCTCCATTTAGTACTTTAGTATGTCCTTTTGAAACCAAGGAATCAGTTTTAAATATGATGCATGATAGATTACATACTAAATATCAAGTCCAATTTCATGATAAAAGGTTATGGGTACAAATTATTCATGATCACAATAAACTTATGAAAGGTGGAGGAGAAGAACTTATAGATATGTCCCACTTTAAACCTTTTATACACAATGTCTAAAATTTGGACTTCATATGAATTTGAACCTAGGTATACTGATATTTTAACTTCCTTATCTGGATATCCTAAAGATAAAATCATATGCATTATGCCCTGTTATAATACTCAGGATACTATTAAAAAAGCTATTGAATCTATTATAAATCAAACCCATACTAATTGGGAACTTATTATAGTAGATGATGCTTCTACAGATAAATCTGTAAAAATAATAAAAAAATATCTAACAGATTCTAGGGTAACCTTACTTCAAAATAAAACAAACAGAGGGTGTTATTATTCTAGAAATAGAGCTTTATATCATGTAAAAGATAAAGAATGGAGCTTTTTTACTACCCACGATGCTGATGATACTTCAACACATGATAGATTTTCTATTTATATAAATTCTTTTTACCAAGAAAAATGTGAGGGGATACTAGGGACTTACAGTGGAAAAAGATGGGAAATTACAGATGATATCCCCCAAATAAAATATAGTAAAGCCAAATCTTCAGTAGGTACTTCTTGGTATACTTATGATACTTTTAAAACGTTTGGTTATTATTACCCTAATAGATTTGGAAGTGATAGTGAGTATAAAGAAAGAATATTAAAACTAATTTCAGCTACAACCTCTGTGGAAAATTTTAATGAAAAAGTTAGGGATACACTAGTATATTTAAATACAGAATATGCTTACACTTATACAACAGACATCCCTTCTACTCCTAGTTTAACTCAAAGTTACACTTTATCCCAAAGGCAACAATATGCTCAAGAATGTGAAGATAGACATTTATCATTTACTTCTGTAAAAGACTTTTACCAAAACTTTGAACCCCACCCCGAAGACATTACATTGTAACCATGGACAGCATAGTAACCTCAGTTATAGAACAATTTAAAACTCGATCAGAGTTTGGTGAAAAAAAGTATGGTGTTAATATGGACAGAGATGATTTGTCCTATAAAGAATGGATTACTCATATGAAAGAGGAACTTATGGATGCCATACTTTATTTAGAAAAATTAGAAAAATTATATGGCCAAGAAGCCTCAAATACTCAAGGAGATACAAAATAAGGAATTGCCTGAGGTAAATTACGCTTACCAAAAGACAATTTCTTATTCACAAATGTCTATGTATCGGAGTTGTCCTCACAAATGGGCACTCCAATATAAGGATGGGCATTATGATGATTCTCCTTCAATTCACTTTACTTTTGGTACTGCAATGCACGAGGTAATCCAAGATTGGCTTACTGTATTGTATGAGCAATCTGGAGTAAAAGCAGACGCTATGGATTTAGAGGAATTATTCCAAGAAAAATTTATAGGTCTATATAAAGAAGGATACAAACAAAATAAAGATACTCACTACTCATCCCCAGAGGAACTACGAGAGTTTTTTGAAGATGGTGTAGCAATACTTGATTTTTTAAAGAAAAAACGTAAACAATACTTTGGTAATCGTGGTTGGCATTTAGCAGGAATCGAATTACCAATTATAATGAACGTTGGTAGAAATTTAGTATACAAAGGTTTTATTGATCTCGTATTATATCATGAACCCACAAATAAATTTTATGTATACGATATAAAAACATCTACTAGGGGGTGGAACGATAAGGCTAAAAAAGACGAAAACAAGCAAATGCAGCTTGTACTTTATAAAAAATTCTTTAATGAACAATATGGAATTCCACTTGAAAATATAGAAGTAGAATTCTTTATTGTACGTAGAAAAGTATGGGAAAACAGTGATTACCCAATTTATAGAGTACAACAACATAGACCGGCTGCGGGTAGAAATAAACTTAAAAAAGCGGATCGCATACTAGATGAGTTTATTAACGAATGTTTTACTCCAAAGGGTAAATACCAAGATAAAGAATACCCAAAAGTAGTATCAAGACTATGTGAGTGGTGTCCTTTTAATGATAATAAAGAATTGTGTAATAAACATGTATCTTCTTGACTCCGTACATATTTATATACAAAACTAAATGATATGAAAAAAGATATGACGCTAACAAGTGTAAAGATTCAAAGTGAATTATTTGAAGAGTTTAAAGTTGCGTGTGTAAGACATAAGTTCTCGTTTCAAAAACTTGCTGACAGATGTATTCATTTATATCTTACCGATGAAGACTTTAAACGACAAGTTCACAATCACAACAATTTAGATTTATAATAAAAAACAAAAAATGGTTACGAAAATGAAGGGATACGTTCCTAAAGAAGAACGTAAAAAAATTCTCCTAATGTGTGATGACATTAGAACCCATTCTGGGATTGGTACTATTGCTAAAGAATTAGTAATTCATACCGCTCATCACTTTAATTGGGTTAATATAGGAGCCGCCATAGAACACCCTGAAGCAGGGAAAAGAATGGAAATTAGCGCTGATACTAACAACTTAATCGGAATCAACGATTCTTCAGTAGTAATATATCCTAGTAGTGGATATGGCACAATTGAAATGGTTAGACAAATAATGGAAATAGAAAACCCAGATGCTATTTTTATATTTACTGATCCAAGATATTGGACTTGGTTATTCCAAGCTGAAAATGAAATTAGAAAAAAGATTCCAATTATTTATTTAAATATTTGGGATGATTATCCTGCCCCAATGTATAATAAAACTTATTATGAGTCTTGTGATTTATTAATGGGTATTTCTAAACAGACAGTTAATATTAATAAGTTAGTATTAGGAGATAAATCAAAAAATAAAAGTATTGAATATCTCCCTCATGGGTTAAATCATAAAATGTTGTTTCCCATCAATGAATCTTATGAAAAGTATAATGAGTTTAAAGAATTTAAATCTCAAGTTTTTGAAAATAAAGAATATGATTTTGTAGCCTTCTATAATTCTAGAAACATCAGACGTAAACAAGTCCCAGATACTATTTGGGCATTTAAACAGTTTGTAGATAAATTAGAATTAGAGCAAGCTAAAAAATGTGCTCTAGTTCTCCATACACAAGCTGTAGATCCTAACGGAACAGACCTCCCAGCAGTTATAGAAGCACTTTGTGGACATGATGAAGAAAGATATAATATTATTATATCAGATCAAAAGTTGACTACTGAACAAATGAATTGGTTATATAATTGTACAGATGTTCAAATTCAACTTACTTCAAATGAGGGTTGGGGATTAAGTTTAACTGAAGCTATGTTAGTAGGTAATCCTATTATAGCTAATGTAACAGGTGGAATGCAGGATCAAATGAGATTTATAGATGAAAATAGAGAATGGTTTACTCCTAGTAAAGAAATCCCTTCAAACCACAGAAGAAAATATACAGAACACGGAGAATGGGCCTTCCCAGTATTCCCTACTAACATTTCAATAGTTGGTTCCCCTCCAACCCCTTATATCTTTGATGATAGATGTGATGCTAGTGATGCTGCTGAGCAATTAATGAATGTATATAACTTAGGTAAAGAAGATCGTAAAAATAAAGGTTTAAAGGGTAGAGAATGGGCTTTAAGTGATGAAGCTGGTTTCACATCCGAAAAAATGTCTTATAGAATGATGGATTATGTAGATACCTTATTTACTGCTTGGAAACCTAGAGAAAAATATGAATTAATTAAAATCGATGCTAGAAAGCCCAAATTTGTACCCCATAAATTAGAATATTAATGAAACCTTTATTTATAATAAGTTGCCCTATTGACACCTACTCAGGTTATGGGGCACGTTCACGAGATCTAGTTAAAGCTATCATTGAACTAGATAAATATGATGTTAAAGTTTTACCCCAAAGATGGGGAACTACTCCTTGGGGATTCTTAAACGACCACTCAGAAGAGTGGGGATTTTTACAACCCCATCTCCTCCCCCCAGGCAACCAACTCCCATCAAAACCTAAAATTTGGGCTCAGGTAACTATCCCTAATGAATTTCAACCTGTAGGGGATTATAATATAGGATTTACAGCAGGTATTGAAACAACTGTATGTAATCCTACTTGGATTGAAGGATTAAATAGAATGGATTTGAATATAGTATCTTCAAATCATGCTAAGGAAGTATTTCAAAACCTTAGGTTTAATAAAGAAGATCAACAAGGTAATCTTTTAGGAGAAATATTCCTTAAAAAACCAATAGAAGTAGTATTTGAAGGAGCAGATTTAACAAAATATTTTCCATCTAAAGAAAAAAATTCTCTTAATTTAGATGAAATAAAAGAATCTTTTGCTTATTTGTTTGTAGGTCATTGGATGCAAGGTGTAATTGGAGAAGATAGAAAAAACGTAGGACTCCTTTTACAATCTTTTTACGAAACCTTCAAAAACCAAAAGAAAACCCCAGCTCTAATTTTAAAAACTAGTAGAGCTGGAGCCTCTTATATGGATAGGGAAGAAATTTTAAATAAAATACATCAAGTTCGTTCAAGTATAAAAGCTGATACTCTTCCTAATGTTTACTTACTTCATGGTGAATTTTCGGATCAAGAAATGAACGAGCTTTACAACCATAAAAAAGTAAAGGCAATGGTTTCTTTAACTAAAGGAGAAGGATTTGGTAGACCTTTACTTGAATTTAGTTTAACTAAAAAACCAATTATTACTACAAATTGGAGTGGTCATACTGATTTTTTAGATGAGAAGCATACTACATTATTAAATGGTGAATTAAAACAAATACATGATAGTGCTGTAGTAAAAGATATTCTTTTAAAAGAGGGACAATGGTTTTCCCCTAATATAATAGAATTTTCCCAATATTTGGTAAATATATTTAATAATTATAAGGGATATGAAAAGGGAGCTATGCTCCAATACCACAGAAGTAAAAACAACTTTAGTTTTGAAGGGATGAAAGATCTTTTAGCTACTACTTTTAATATTTATATTCCTTCTTTCCCTGAGGAAGTAAAATTAGAACTACCTAAACTTAATTTACCTAAACTTAAAAAATTAGAAAATGTCGAAGGATAATTTAACAGTATGTGCTCGTTGTGGTAGTGATGCTTGCTATCAAACAGATTTAGGAGCTGATTATATAATTAGTATGTGTTATGGTTGTGGCTTTACAACTAACACATTAATGACTAGCGACAGTGAATTCCTAGAAGAACAACTCGAAGTCCTCCCAGAACTTTATAAAGATTTAGTTTACGAAGATAAAAATGGACAACATTGGATGCCATCTACAATTAATAATCATGAACAAGGTATGATTTTTATTGATGGCACCTCCGTAGATGATTGGAGATGGGCTGCTTGTAAAGCTGTGGAATTGGATGAAAACGAAAAAGAAAGATTCCCAGAGGGTACTACTCACAAAATGGATATGAAAAATGTAAAACGTTTTGAAGAACGTGACTTTATAGAAGCCCTTGATTATATTGGGGCCTTTGAATCTGAAACAAAATGACAATAAGTTACGCTATACCAGTATGTAATGAGTGGAAAGAGATAAAATATCTTATGGATTATCTCTTTAAACACAAACGTGAACAAGATGAAATTGTAATACAATGTGATAAAGGAAATACTACTCCTGAAGTATATCAAGTGTTACAAGAATATTCTGAGTTTAATATGCCTTATAAACTTATTGAATTCCCATTAAATGAGGATTTTGCCTCATTCAAAAACAACCTAAAAGACAACTGCTCAGGGGATTATATTTTCCAAATTGATGCTGATGAGTACCCGGATGATTATTTAATGAGTATGATTGAATCAGTTATCACTATGAATGATAAAGTAGATGTGTTTTGGGTTCCTAGGATTAACAAGGTAAATGGTTTAACTAAAGAACATATTGAAAAATGGAGATGGAATGTTGACAATGATGGTAGAGTTAATTTCCCAGATTACCAATGCCGTATCTTCAAAAATATTAAACGAATTAAGTGGAAAAATAAAGTTCACGAACAGTTAATAGGTCACAAAACTCAATCCCAATTACCTGCTAATGATGAATTTTGTTTAATTCATATTAAAGATATTGAACGTCAAGAAAAACAAAATGAATTCTACTCTACCCTCTAAAAATGCTATAGTAGTAATAAGTATTGGGAGAGACCACCATTTACAGTGGAGTCTTCCTTATTTAAAATATTATTGTGAAAAACACAATATTTTTCTTGAAGTTATAACTAAAAGTCCTTGGGAATTTAAAATAACTAACGAATATAATTATAATACATTCCAAAAATATTTAGTTTATGAATATTTTAACCAATATGATAGAATCTTAAGACTGGACAGTGATATAATCATAAACCCCAATAGCCCCAACTTTTTTAATAACCCCCCAGGAAAAATATATGTGTCTTTTGAAGATGTTGGAAACAGGACATCCCAAAGGTTACAGGAAATTAAAAATATTCAACAAGAATTAGGGAGTGTTGAAGAGTGGAATAAAGGTTACTTTAATAGTGGGGTGGTTTTATGTGATAGAGAACATAAATCTATTTTTGAAATAAATATAGATACTATTTATGATATAAATTTAGGTCCTTTTAAGGAGCAAACTTTGCTAAATTGGAAAGCTAGACATAAAAATTTTCCCATAATTAATTTAGGTCCTTCTTTTAATTTTACTAGAATATTTGAAGAACCTCCATTTAATTTAGATAGAAAAAAAGAAGCACATATTATCCATTATGCAGGCCCCCAAAATGGAAAAATTTCCAAAATGGAGGAAGATTTTAATTATTTTAAAAAATATATAACATAATGAGAAGAGATAACCCACACCGAAGATTAACTTTTATTAACAAGATTAAAGATTTACTTGGCACTAATCTTGATACTTTAGAAATAGGGGTGGCAGCAGGAGATTTTTCACAATTAATACTAGATAAGTTGCCTGTAAAGAGTCATTATATGGTAGATCCTTGGTTAAATGAGGGAGATAATGAAAGATCCCAATGGTTTAAAGAAGGGAATGATGCTGAAGAGTCTTATAACTTTGTAATTAATAGATTTAAAAATTATCCAACTACAATAATAAAAAAATCCTCTCAAGATTTTTTTAAAGAAAACCAAAACCTTTTATTTGACTTTATCTACATTGATGGAGACCATCACTCTATCCCAGTGTATCAAGATCTTAAAGAAGCTTTTTCTTTACTAAAACCCAATGGTATATTAGGGGGGGATGACTATAACTGGAAAAGTAAAACTACAGGAAAGTTTGAAGTTAAATTAGGAGTAGAAAAATTTGAACAAGAGGCTAATATTAAATTTAATATAGTTAAGGGAGATAATGGAGGATTAGATCAATTTTGGTTAAAAAAGCAATAGTAATGATTAATTCTGAAATTCAATGGTTTTTTAACCATCTAAAAAATAAAGAGCCTTTTGCTTTCTCTAGATTTAATGATGGAGAAATGGGGGGTATCATGTATAAAAATTTTACCGCTGCTAGAGGAGATCAATTTGTAACTGAGGAGTTAGCTAATGCTTTAAAAAGTTCCTTAATTCATAAACAAAAAAATTATTATGTGGGTATTCCTTGTAGTAAATGTTTTCCCGAAATGTACCAATATGCTGAAAATTTAATAAGAGATTATGAGTTTAAAACTAAAGCTACAATTCTTATTAATAGGAATTGGAAAAATTTTATAGATAATGTTGGAGAAGCAGTATCTAATTATGATATTTTATGGATAGGAGGGGAAGATCAAAATATTACTGCTTTACCTTTTACTCCTATTCACCAAATAAAAATCCCTAGTAAAAATTCTTGGCGCTTCTATCTTCAATTAAAAGATTATTATCATGAAATCCCCAAAAATTACTTAGTAATGATTTCTTTAGGCCCTACCGCAAGAGTTCTTACCCAACAATGGTTTTTTCATCGCCCTGATTTAACTGTGTTAGATATAGGAAGTTGTTTTGATCCTTTTACTAGGGGGGTCTATCATAATTATCATAAAGGATGGGATACCACAGGTTTTAATTTAACTAATAAATGTTCTGAATGCAATTAAATTCTCCAAAAATAACTACAATATTAAATGTTTATAAACGTTTAGAATACTTAGAAGAGCAACTGAATTCTTTACGTTCTCAAACTATTCCTACTGAGATTTGGATAGATTACACAATTCCTAAAGGAGAACAAATGTATGATCTTAGTGAAATTGCTCCTGAAGCAAAAATCACAGTACATTTAAATCAAAATTTTTACCACATAGGGAGATTTTATCACGCATTTAACGTTCAAACCCCCTACATTTTCATCATCGACGACGACATAATCCCAGGAAAAAATTATTTACAACATTGTTTAGATACCATAGACCAAGTAGGGGATTGTGTTTTAACCCCTTATGGATTAATTTTAGATTCTGAGTCTGAAGAATATAAAGCTACTTCAAAATATGGTTGGCATAGTTTATTAAACAATTCACCCGGCTTCCCAGAACCTAAACAGGTAGATATGGCTGGCCATTCTTGGTTCTTTAAAAAATCTTCGTTAAAATATATTACATACGAAGATCCTATTATTGTAGAAAATGGAGAAGATCTTCATTTTAGTTATTGTTGTAATAAACATGGGAACCTTCCTATTATTGTTCCTTCACACGAAAAATCTAAACCTGAAAATTGGGGGTGTGATGTAATTAAGGGAACACAATATGGAAACGATAAACACGCCACATGGAAACAAGAAAACCATAATTCTTTAAGAAACCAGATTGTTAAACACCAGATTCAAAAGGGGTGGAAATTAGTAAATTCAAAATAAATGTTAAATTTTAAAGGTAAAAAAATAGGAGCTATACTTTCATGTAATGAAATACAAAAGTATTTAGATTGGCTTCCTTATGCTGCAACTGCATGGGAAAAGAATGGAGCGACCCCTGTTATTATTTTAGTAAATCATGAGGAAATCCCCAATAACCTAAAAGATAAAGGGTGGGATATTAGACTTCTTCCTAAAATCGAAGGAGTACTTAGTTCATACCAAGCTCAAATAGTTAGACAATTTTATGCTTGTTTATTAACTGAATATGATGCCATAATCACCTCAGATTTGGATACAATGTGCCTTCCTTCGAAACCTTTCTTTGAAAGATATATTAACGAAAGTATTGAAGACAATAAATTCATAGCTACTAGATATAACCACCCAGAGATTTTTATTCCATGGAATATAGCCCCACCTTTAATTTGGAGAGAGGTTATGGGTGGGATTTCAGAGGTAGAACATGTAGTAAATGCCATTAAATCTATATTTGAACAAGGAGGGGGATATCAGAATGTTGAAATGTTTAAACATCCTAATCCTTATTATACTATAGACCAAATGGTTTTAACTCGTCAGGTATTTGAGTATGCCAATACATCAACTAATAAGTTTGGTCAAGTAAATGGGGTGTTACAGTTTAACCGTTCTCCTGAAGTAGACTTAGCTCACCATCAAGTGTATTGGAGTCCTTATATTAATAATAATAAAGTAAAAATTTGTGATAAATTAGATTTTTATGGGACAGGAGTAAATGATAAAGGAGAGATTACTGAAGGAGGTTCATATCAATGGAATCACAAACAATCTAAAACAATATCTTTAGAAGATATAGATCCAAATAAACATGTAACATTTGGTACAGGTAATGCTTCAAATTTCCCCCAAAAAGAATTAGATTGGGTATTAAATAATATATGGAAATGAAAAGCCTCTTAGCGGTCTTAGTTAACTATGGAGAAGACCAACTCCAATATTTGAAACAAGTTGTAAATGAACTTAAATCGTTTCAAAAATATGATGTTTCTATTGTTGTAAACTCCAATATACCTTTAGATATCGAAGGTATAGATTTAGTTAATGTAATTCAATTAGATGATTATCAATTACTTCCAATAACTTGTAGACAAGTAATATGGGACCATAAGGATGATTTTGATATATTTTTATTTGGGGAAAATGATCATTTATTTAAAGAGCATCATGTAGATAAACATTTAGAATATGCTTCGTTTTTACCCAAAGATAGGATAACAGGTTTAATCCAATATGAAGCAAACGAAGTAGATAGATACTACCCAGCGTATCATGCTCATTATGATTGGGATTATTCTAGTGTAGAGGAGTATGGGAGTAAAAAATTTGCTCATTTTACTAATTTACACCAAGCTACTTTTATTTTAACTAAAGAGCAACTACATGATATTGGGGCTAAATTTGATTTCACTCAATTTTTTGGTCCTTCTAGATATAGTGAAAAATGTAAAGTTAACACTGATATTTACCAATTTGGAGATTGGAAAAAAGTAATTTGTATTAGTGATTTTGAAGATAATTTAATTCACCACTTACCAAATGCTTACATAGAAGGTAGTTATGGATATCACAATCCAGATGGTACTATAGGTTATAGAGCAAAACAACGCTCTGAGGAAGAAAGAATGAAAAATGCTTTAAATAAATTATTATGCTAAGAATATTTCAACGTCATTGTAATTTTTCATCTAATTCTCACAATAAACCACGTCCTGAGTGGTTTGATAGGGAAAAGATATTTGATGAGTTTATGTTTACCCTATTTAATGAAGCTTTATTTAAT
>Ga0099849_1001090_pt1 | contig 12668 bp, 29 predicted proteins | sample CB_VirMetaG_4_FD_78177 | JGI IMG/M metagenome (GOLD analysis project Ga0099849, IMG submission 78177) | Freshwater to marine saline gradient viral communities from Chesapeake Bay - CB_1508_1M Viral MetaG | ecosystem: Environmental > Aquatic > Marine > Coastal | place: USA: Chesapeake Bay... | reverse complement strand
TAATCACTCGAGGTAAATAATCCTCCGGGATAAGCAAGTTGTTCGTTATCTGGCAATTTGGGGCATCTCTCTAACTGCGCGACCCCACAATCCCCTTCTTCCAAAAGTATACATCCGGTTGGATTATCTTCCAATAATATACAGCATCCGCTACCAGTCGGCTCAATATCTGAGCTAATATACATCCCGTAAAATTCGCTCATTGCATGAGGAGCGGGATAAACTGCTGAGCCAGACAATGAAATACCGGCATTCAAAGCGGCTTGAAAAACGCCACTAAGCCCATAAGGCACAGTAGCGTTTCCACCATGAGTATTAATGAAATCAGTAGGGCTATCGCTCGGATTCCCTTCTCCGCTCATTCTAATTGGGCCGTTATGTTTAAATGCTATTATACTCATTACATTAAATAGCCAGCTACTAATCTAGCCTGTCTTTTCATAAAAGCAAAGATTTCATCTTCTTTGCCTTTTTGATCAATTGGTGCTTTTACATAATCAACCCCAAGTATTCCAATGATTTTTCCGTTTAATGTTTTAACGGGGACATTATAAATACTTTTGATTCCTTTGTTCTTTAATAATTGATGAAATCCCCTGTCATCTACTTCTTCTATATCTTCAAATACAAATTTATTATCTACAGTTAAAGTATGTATATAAGAATGATAATTTGACACTCTATGGTTCTGGGATAATTCGCATTCAGAACTTACTCCTTCTTCTACGACTTCATGAGTGCAACTATATTTTTGCTGATGCCTTCCGGAAAAATAATTGTCGCCATTATGAAATTCCATGATGTATGCACGGTCAGCTTCCATTTCGCCCATGATATACTCTAAAGCCGTATAAACATTAGCGTTTTGAGCCGTTTCACGAATAATACAATCCTTACCAAGCTTACGTTTGCGGTTCATGAAATATTGACCCAGCAGGACGCTAACAAGCGTAGCCATAGCCGTAATTACGGCGGCAATAATTGTAGCAGATTCGGTCATACAATAAGTATTACACTTATTTCTTGCTTGCGGACTCTAGTTTTCCAATTATATATTTTTGTAATTCGCTGCGTAAAATATCGTCTTTATTATAACTAAAGCAATGAATTCCGTTATCTTGACTTTCTTGGTCTTTGAATAAATTAAACATGTCGGCGTATCCACTCTTGCCATTTATATCACTTTGCATGAAATCGCCGCAAATAAATAATTTGCTATTTTCGCCAAGTCTAGTAATTAAAGTGGTTAATTCTTTGAATGTAAAATTTTGCGCTTCGTCAGCCACAACGATCTTGTCTTTCCAGCTAGCGCCCCGTAAATAATTAATAGGCATCGCTTGAATTCGTCCGCTATCCACAAGATCGCGACGAGTCGTCTGATTAGGAGGAAGCATTTCCATAAGTTTATCTTCCAATGGAGCCATATACGGACAAATCTTTTCCTCTATACTTCCCGGAAGTGCGCCCAGTCCTTTTTCTCCACTTTCGATCACAGTGCGAACATAAAACATATCGAGGTCGTCATTTGCACTCAAATGCCTTAGCGCAGAATAAACTGCCATGTATGTCTTTGTCGATCCAGCTGGCCCGCTCACGAACATGATATTAGTGTCCTCTTGAAGAGCTAGCGCCAGAAATACTTTTTGCTTTTCTGTAAGCCTTAAGTTGTTTACCTTAAACGTTAATTTTAATTGAGGTATTTCTACCTTTGGTTTTCTTGGCATAATACTTCAATATTATACACAGCATTTATTGAATTTCTTTTTCTTTTTTCGTAAAATATAATAATTAGTGTAAATATGTCAGTGAGCAAAAAGCCAAAAAAAAGATCGGTCAAAAAAGACAACGACAATATTGAAGTGTCGATGGGAGGCTCGATTACTAAATACGATATTATGACCGCTATTGCAAAAAAGTATACTATATACGAAGCAACTGTCTGGCTAAATACTCCACTAGAGAAACACGACGGGAAAACACCAGCAGAATTAATGATTGATGGAGAGTTAAATCTTGTTCGGAAATTAATTGACGATGACCAAGTCGCTATATAATTTTTGCTGGGAATTTTGTCACGAAATAATTTTTGCGAATCCAAAAGAAGATGATCAATACTTCTTGATCATGAATTTGCCAATAAGATTTGGCGCTATTATACAAAACAAACTCCTTAAGGAAGGATTTCGCTGCGTTTCATTCATGCCTCATGGACATGAATCAGTAATTATGAGATTCAAAAATATTAAGTCAACCGTAGAAGGTTAACTTACTACTTCAGTCTCAGCAACTTCTTCTTCATTCGCCTCGACCTCAGCTTTGGCGGCTAATATTCTTTTCTCCAATTCTTCTCTCTCTTCTACGCTCAATCCATCATAATAAGCTCCAGCCTTCTGAAGAGAAAAATCTCTTGTGATATTTACTATCTGAGCAATGTTCAATCCATTAAGGATGTCATTTGCTACATGCGCGATTATTTCGTTTTTTTCCATATATCACATATTATATTGTCTATTATTAAATTTATCAAGTTTTTTATATTAGCGCCGATTTTTTTTCACTTTAAGTATTTGTGGTTTTTACCTTTGAATTATATTAGGTGCCGATTTTTTTTCACCTAAGCTATTATTATAAATTATGAATTTGATTTTTATTTTGAGAAAAACCACCCCCGGCCCTATCTAAAAAAATAATTTCATTGACCGATTCATTTAAACGGGAGGGGGTATCGTGCAATAAAATAGTTGAAGGTTTTTCTTGCAAAAAACGGAAAACTCGTTTACATTATAATCATGATAGATAATAACGATTCACTAGCCCGCACCGCCCACGCCTTCGGCATGACCGACCTCGAATTCGAGCAACGCTCGCAAGTCGAAGCCGAGCTTGCCGCTCAACAAGTCATCCGCAGATGGCAAGAAGAGGAAGAGGCTCTTGCCGAATCCTTTGACGCCCTCAAGCTCTTTGACGAAGAGGAAAATCCTCATCTTTTTTGAAAAAAAATTTGCAATTCACCCAAAACTCGTTTACATTATCCTTATGAATAAACAAGAACTCAATCAAAAATTCGAAGAGCTTAACCGCAAGGTTAACTCTCTCCCCGTTAACTCTCCCGAATTCAAGCAGGCTTGGAAAGCTCGCTTTGAAGTCGCCCGTGAGCTTCGCAACTTTCGCGAGCTTGGCGGTTCTCGTTGCCGTCTCCACGACATGGCTTTCAAAATTCGCGAGCAAAACGCTTGACTCTCAACCCTAATTGCTTTACCTTATATATATATGAAAACAAAATTCAAAGACATCATGTTCACCAAAAACTTTAAAGCCCTGCAAGAAACTTTCGACATCGGCTCGAAAGCTGACGCAATCGCAAATCTTGCAAAAGAAAGGATTGCGGAAGATGGAGAGCTTGCAAAGCTTCACGCAGGAAACATCCTGATATGGATGGAGGAAATGGTCGAGCAAGTAGACAAAGCACTTGCCTTGCAACTCGACAACGAAAACAAATAACACAAGGAAAAAAATGATCTCAATTGAAAATTGCAAAAACTTCAAAGGTTGGCTAAACATCTGCGTTGGTGGCATCCTTTTCGACCAAGTCAAGAGCCGAGCAATGGCAATAAAAATTGCAAAAAGCCTTTGCGAATCAAGAAAAGAAAACGGCTTTTCTTTCAATGGTTTTCTCATGTCAAAGGAGGATTGCTAAGTGATCGAGCCAATATCTTTCTGCGTCCTTGTGGCAATCGGTTTCATCGTCCTTTAAAACTTTTTTGGTTTGTGGTTTTGCCCCCCTCGAAAGAGGGGGGTTTTTTTATGTATACTTTTCCCGCGTTTACAAACTATAAAAGTCGGGCGTTTACAAACTATAAAAGTTCGGCGTTTACAAACTATACTTCTCAGGTTGGCACGGGACTTGTATGGTTTTTTGCATAAGTCGTTGAATATCAAGGACTTAGGGCACACCGGCCCCTGCCGGCGTTCCGCAAGTCGTTGACTATCAGGCACTTACGAAAAAACAGACTCAATTCCCGTGCCAACTTCCTGCTCAATTCCCATGCCAACTTTGCCCGTCGAAGCAAGTATAAGCCCGGGTTTACGAAGGTATAAGCCCGGCTTACTAATAGGATCGTGCAAGAAAATAGTTGAACTTTTTTCTTGCGTTTTCGGGGTTTTGCCTTTATGTTGTTTGCATGATTAAAAAAGGAACTATCGCAGTCACCCGCTCAGGCGGAATCTATCAAGTCGAAAAAACTTTTCACGATGCCGTGCAGGGCATGGTGGCAGTTTGCCGAGTCTACCGCTCGCAAAAGCGTGTCGGGATTCGGGTCAAGGATCTTCGTCCTCATCCACTTTTTGCAAAATAAAACTTGCAATTCACCCAAAACTCCTTTACCTTTAGATATGATTAAAATTGACCCAAGCCAACTTACCGAAAGAGAGAAGATTCTTCTCGCCATTGTCTTACCTAAAAAAAAGCTAAAAAAAACTTGCAAATAACCCAAAACTCGTTTACCTTATCATTATGAATAAATCAGAAATGCTCAAAGAAATCTCTATCCTTCACGAAACCCTGCGGGACTGCGACCTTACTCCTGCCGACAAGGTTGCGATCCGCAACGAGATTGGCGACCTGCAGGACAGGATCGCTCTCCTCGACTTCCGCAACGAAGGCGAGGACATCGACTTCGGACATCATGCCGAGTGGGAATAATCCTTTAACCCTTAAAAAAAAAGCTATGTACAACGGTTGGAAAAATTGGTCAACTTGGAATGTCGCCTTGTGGCTCGCAAACGACGAAGGTCTTTACAAAATCTCTCGCAGGTTTGTAAGCTACAAAGATCTTGCGAATCACTTGCAAAACGAATGCTACAACGCCATGACCCCCGACGGGGTTTTGTGGAACGCTGAAGAGCTTGACACTTACGCCCTCGACGAGTGGCTCATGGACGAATAAAGTTATGGAAGTTGCAACTTTTTGCGTACTCGTAACGATTGGCTTCATCGTTCTTTAAAACCTTTTTGGGTTCGTGTTACTATCCCCCCTCGAAAGAGGGGGGTTTTTTTATGTATAAAAGTCCGGCGTTTACAATATATAAAAGTTGGGCGTTCACAAACTATACTTTTGCATTTCTACAATGTATAAAAGTTAAATTGGCACGGGACTTGTATGGTTTTTTTCATAAGTCGTTGAATATCAAGGACTTAGGGGACACCGGCCCGGGCCGCTGTGTCATAAGTCGTTGATAATTAATTCTTTACGAAACAAAACAGAATGTCAAGTTTTTTATTTGGGTATTTGTTATTTGTCCCCTCCGGATTTCACGCCCCGCAGAATTCAAAATAAATGAAAAAGAATTTGACTTTAATAGTTTTATGTCTTAAGTTTATATCATGGCAGATACTTTTAATTGGAGTGGAAAAGATAATGTCCCATTTGACCCTAAATGGCATGGTAATCAACGCAGGTGGAGAGCTCATCGCACGGGCAACCTTTATGCTTTGACTATACAGAACAGGTCAATGGATCACACCTTTACTGTACATCAGTACGGCAAGAATGTTTTTCAGGCGGGTCTTCGCTATTACAAGGGTTTCACTAACTACCCAAGCAAGAAACGCGACAGTTGGGTATGGCAATGCACCAAGATAGTTGATGCAAAAATACTTCAAAATAAATGAAAAAAAGTTTGCAATTGCTGTTTTAATTTGTTACCTTTAGATATGATTAAAGAAAATAAGAAAGTAAACGGCTTCATCGCCAAAGTTAACATCGTTGACCGCAAGTCGGGCGAGATTGTCGCACGGAATCAAATTCTCAAGTGCGAGCATCACGACTCGGTTGACGCCCTCAATCGTGACCTCGCCAAGTTTGGCTTGCCACGCAAGTTTGAATTCATCGAGTGGGTAGCATAATGAACGAAGCACATTGGATCTTAACAAAGCTAGGGAACACAGGCATCCCAATCATCTGCGCAAGTAATCATCCTGACAGGACACCCGAACAATATGACATTGTCATCGGGCAAGCTTGTTTCGAGAAGAATTGGAATGCGGGCAGGTTGGTAGACATTGCCGAATTCATCAACTTATCAGTTGGTCATCATGTGTTTGCATTCAAAGAATACCTTTCTGAGATTGGCGTTCGTGTTCCCGAAAAATAAATAATCTCCTAAGTCGTTGATTACCAAGGGGTTACGGGACACCGGCCCGGGCTGCTGTGTCATAAGTCGTTGATAATCAGTAACCTAAGAAACAATTCTGCCCGCCCGTCTTTCTATTTGGGTATTTGCTATTTGGCGGGCTCCTATTTGGCTGATGCAGAAAAAAGCGGCCTCCCTTTCGAGAGACCGCCCCAATAACCAATAACATGAATAAATTTTTAGCCGTTTTCGATTTTCTCCAATTCGTCTTCGATTTTTTTGATGACAAACCATTTGGGTTCCATCAAAGACTCAAGGCTGATCGCAGTGAGATTGTACTTTTCGTCGAGATTAGTCAATTCAAGCAATTCCACCGCCTCAGCTTTTCGCGAAAGCTCTATCGCCCAAGCTTTCGTCTTCTTGAAAAACTTAAAGCCGTTAGCTTTGAGCATGTGTCGAAGCCCGAAAACATCATATCGGGAATCTTCGTGGGATGGTTGAATTACGAGCATGTCTTTGGATTTTTTCATTTTTTCTCTCTCCTATAGTAGGTGGTTAGTTTGGTGGGTTAGTTTGCTATGCTTTTGTGCATAACATAAAATACGAAGACCCAAGGCAAAAGCAAAAGTATGTCCCAAGTCATTTGTAAATCCCTTTCATTTCATCGGAAAGACCGATTTCTTGATCCTCTTCGTCAATCGACTCGGCATAAGGGGCATACTCGATAAGGCTTGATTCGTCCTCGATGTCGGTCTTTTGATTTTGAAGCAAACCATGCTCGGCAAACACTTCCTCGGACTTGACATCTGCGACAAAGTCTTGGACGGATTGCCTTGGGGCAATGGCTTGAGAGTTAAGATACGCCTCACGAATGAGAGCGATGCGATTTTCTTGTGTGTTGTTCATGATGATATCCTTTCAGTATTGGTCTAAATTGTCAAGCCCTAATTCCTTGTTGTGCTCTTTTCTTGCGTCAGTAAGAAGGCAGACCCAAGCGAAATCGTTAAGATGTGCTTGATGCATAAGGCGAGTGATGTCCGTTGGCGATTGATAGGCAAGAACATCATCACCGACAGACAAGGGAAGCATGGTGTTTCTACCATCGTACCACATTGCGACTTCAAAAGTGTTGTCATCCTCGTGACCATACAAGCCTGATCCGTCTCCAATGTTTTGAACAACGGAAATCTCGAATTGATCTCTTGATCCAAACTTGAGTCTTGCTTGACGAGCTTTGCCATCGGAAAATCCTGCGTGAGTTTTGAAATCCAAATCGTCAAAACCCTTGAGGTTGCTCTTTGGAGCAGAGGCTTGATAATCTGAAACGGAGTTTGGTATGTCGTAGTTAATCATATAAAGACAATACTGCAGTTACCTAGTAATTGCAAGAAAAACTTTCACTTTTTTTTCATTTTGTCGTAAGTTGTTGATCATCAGGGGTTTATGGGACGCCGGCCCGGCGGCCCGTGCCGCAAGTCGTTGATAATTAGGAGGTTAGGGAATTAATAGGATTGAATCACAAGCCCACCATTAGCCAACTCAAGAACGATGGTTTGATCCCTAAAATAATCAAGGATCTCGTCATCCTCTTCAAGGTCTTCGTCATAGCCATAGTCTTGCTTAAGCTCTTCGAGATCTTTGTACTCGGAGAAGTCACAGCAAATACCGATGACATCAAGCTCCATATCGGGGTTGACATCTTCGAGAAAATCAAAGATTGCGACCAAGCCCGCAGTCGAAAAATTGGCCGACCTGTCAGCTCGGTCAAAGGCGTTAATAAAATCGGTGATTGTGATTGTTTGGTACATGATTATAGGTTCTCTGTGTTGTGTCCCGCTCTCCTCATTGAGTGCAAAGCCTCTTGGCGGGTCATGTTGAATCTCCACATAAGATATGCGAGAAGTTCGTGTCCATTTAATTCTGTATCGTTACTCATTTTTATATTCTCCATGCGTCGCAGACCTGTATCCAATAGCAAACATTGGAATGGTCTTGGTTGATAAGTTCGGAATCGCTAGTGATAACCCCCTTTTTAACAAGAGAGCTAACGACTCCACTAAGTTCCTTGCCATCGAAGGGTGCAATCTCGTGAAGCCAACCTGCGTTGGGTTCGTCCATGCCTTCTTGAAATGCTTCGAGAGCGACTTTTTCCTTTTCAGTGAGTTCTACTTTGTTTATCATGACCATAATGTAATCTAGTTTTGTTTGAATTGCAAGAAAAAATTTCAGAATTTCAAGTTCTTCAAGGATGTGTTTTGCTTTAGCCACCTGCGTAGTGGATGGTAGCAATTGGATGCATCATGGATCAGATTCTTTTCTCCATTCTCTGCATAGATCATATACCCTTTTGCTGTTTTGTCAATGCCTGTGATCTCAGCGCATTTCTTCAACTGCTTTAAAACTTTAGTGATTGTACTGTTACTGTGTTTACTCATACAAAGAAAGTAAACCATGAACCAACAAAACGCAAGAAAAAAAATGAATTAAAATGCATTTTGTCATAAGTTACTGATTATCAAGGGTTTATGAAACGCCGGCCGGGCGGCCTGTGCCGCAAGTCGTTGATAGTCAGCGACTTAGTAGCCTAACCATGCGAGCACATCTTGCGCATTATATTCTTCCTTGTCGCCCAAGTCTTGAAAGAATTCCTCAAAGTCTTCACAATTGTGATTCCTAAGCTCTTCCAATGCTCGGTCTTGCGTTATGATAATGTCTTCGGCGCTTTCGTAATAGTTCATCATGAATTTATACCTTCTTTAACAAATCCTGTCAAGTCTTTTTTTGCAAGCCCTTTCTCGATCAATCCAACGACCACGCCTTGCTTGTCAAGAAAACGCAAGTCTGATTCATCGCCATCGACAACCTCAAAGCCATTCCAAGTGTCGGGTAATTGATTGCGAAAGACAACCGCAACATTGCCCCCCATTGCAAGAACCATTTTGCATTTTTCTTCGTTATGCTCTGAGCAAGAAAAAGTTAAGTGGTAATTAGAAGGAAATTTTTCTCCTTTAATAAATGGCTTGTTAAGAAAAGCGCACATTCTCTTAAACGATTTCGTATAATCATAAAATTGAGTTGAGCCGTGCTTCTCAAAGATAGTAACGCCATCTTCATTAATGACATCTTCCCAAGCAATATCGCTCGTAAGATTAGGACGAAAAACCGCTTGCAAACCTTTCTTGCTTGCCGATTTAATCGTGGAATTAATTTCCTTTGATAGCTTGGCAAGGAAGTCAAACCTTTGCTCAAAAAAGAGCTTGGTCTTGGCAATGCGTGAGTCTTGAATAGAATTCATTTGCCCACGACCCGCAGTATTCAAGCAAGCCATCGTGCAACCTTTGCTTCGCCATTGGCAAACCTCGTAGCCCGACAAGTTTGCTGGGGCAAGGTGAATTCCTTTTGTCATGTAACCGAGCTTTTCGCCCTTTACAATCTTTGCGTTTCCTGAAGTAAGTAATGTTTGTTTGATCATGTTTTAAATGTAATGGATTTTTTTTGTAATTGCAAGCTTTAAAGCACTAAATCTTCAAAAAAGTCAGGCTCCAATCCGAACTCGCTAAGAAAGGCATCTTCCCATTCAAAAAGATCTCCGCCTTGCCCGACATCAAGCCACATCTCGGAAGTGAATGCAGTAAGTTGATCTTCCGCCTCTTCACGGGAAATCCCGTCGCGGTGCATTAAGGTGTCAATTATTCGTTTCATGATCATACAGTAAGCCAGTTTTCGAATAAACGCAAGAAAAAAGTTCAACTAAATTGCATTTTGTCATAAGTGCTTGACCATCAAAGAGTTACGGCACGGGCCGCCGGGCCGCCGTCCCCTAAGTCGTTGATATACAACAACTTACGAAACATTTGAGCATCAGACGCAAAAAACCCCCGCCCTTCGGAAAGGCGGGGGCTTATTTGGGAGGCGACTATTTCGCCCCTACTTACTCGTATTAGTAAGCAGGAACTTCCCCATTAACATTTGCACCGACTACTTCTTGCTCGGTGGCGACTTCTACCAACTCGACAGGCTCAAGTTCTTCGGCATCCTCGACATGACTTGCAATGTCGAAGTCAACGAAATTGTCAAGCACAGAGTGCAAAGCTTCAGAACGACTTGGCAATGCAGTAAGGTTGCCTTTGTAAATTTCAGTAAATCCGTTGTAAAGAGAATTCACATTGCGATCACGAAATTCAAGATGATCGCTTGATTCCCATTGATCGACTACATCCATCACCTTGCTTTTGGGGATCGCACCTGCTTTGCAAGCTTTGATGATAAGATCGTGAGCGATGCCGTTGCCAATCGTGCGATTCTTGTAAGCCTCGATGCGATTGTCTTGACCATGCCAAAAGTTAAACAATTGACCAATTGCTCGACTAATAGTAAAATCTAAGTCTTTCAAGATGTTAAGAGTGTGACGACGAGCGAGCTTGACTGTATTGGTAAAGATCAAATTATCGCAAACAAATGGAGCATCACCTGCGCAAATGCCCGCAGGAAAACTTTTGTCGTGAGCATTACGAAGACCAATGATAGTGCCTCTATCTGATTGCTCACGGCTTGCATGATCAACTTGAAACAAGCCAAAGTATCTTTGACCATCACGAGCAAGGTTGTGACATTCATCGACAATACTAAAACCTGAATCTTCTAGAGCATTGCGAGTTTTGCGAATAACCGCCTTGTGTGAAATGGGTTGATGAGATACTGAAAGCTCACCCGTTCTTTTGTTAGGTTGAGAGCGGAAAGTGCGAGGAGGTTGACTTACTTGATAAACTTCGCTTAAAGAAACGACTGTGTGCTCGCCCCCGCAAATTCTGAGATTATTCTTTTTAGTGGATGTGTCTTGTGTGTTATTCATAAGTATAATATAGTTGAGTTGTTTAGGTTTGTCAAGGATTAATTTCTGAAATGATTTCCTTCGTTTGCTCTGTCTTGAAGTTCCTCGTAAGCTTTTGCCTTTTGAGCAATACCTTTGAGGGTCGTTCCGATCATAGCTAGTAATTCTTTGTCAGTCTCGCTGAGTTCGCCTTTTTTTATTGCGGGTTCAATAAGAGTATCTGAAATTCCTGCCATGCACACTTCCATTGCAGTCTCTGCGTTAAGTTCGGAGTCGGATTGGAATTCGGGATTAATATTCATTGGTTATATTCTTTCTATGTTTTTCTTTCCTGTCAAGGATTTTGTTTTTTAATTTGTGGGGACGAGCCTTAGTGAAAAGGATCGTTTTTCTTATCTTAATTTCCCTCGTTTTCATATAAAGACAATAAACTAGTTTTTCAGTTTATGCAAGAAAAAAGTTTGATAAAAATGCATTTTGTTGTAAGTCGTTGAGTATCAAGAACTTGCGGGACGGCCGGCCGGGCGCCCGTGCTGTAAGCGCCTGATTATCAGTTACTTATGAAGTACTTCCTTGTAAAACTCATCGTTGGGTTTCCCGTCATCCTTGCGAACTTGAAGCTCGTCAACCTCGGCAGGAAAAACATGACAAGGCTCCCAATCGTAAAGAGCAGAGTCCGTCTTGGATTCGTTTTGCATACGATACCAATCGGGTGGATTAACGGGTTGAACAACCAACCCAATGAATCCATGCTCGACAAAGTACTTGAGTACTTTTGAGACGCCAATCCCATTAATCTTGACCGTGACCTCCGAACCAACCGATGGAAGTGGCTTGTTGGCCACCCATTGGAGTTCATCGAACTCGGTGTAAGTCCCCTTGGGGCGTGATACGCTTTTCGTTTCTACTAGTTCTGTTTTAATCATAATTGTATTCTCTCAGTTTTGGACTCCTCTGTCAAGCATAGATAAAACTTTTTTGAAAGTTTCTTCAACTCCATCTAAAAACTCTTGTTCGCCCATTTCAGGGTAAACATCTTTAATGTCGTCAGGGTTATATACATTGAGAACATCAAGAATGATCTCAAGGTTTTCTTTGGTTAAATTATCCATTGATTAGCTTTAGGTTGCGAACATTTAAAATAGCCTCAAATTCTTCTTCAGTTATAAAGAGATCATCGTTGAAGCAATAGTAGTAATTCTTTTTTTCTTCTGTATTCCAAACATATAGATACCATTTGCCTGAAACACTAGAAGGAACTTCGTTCCCGCCACAGCCAATTGACCAAGGGTGAAGCCAGTCATTTTGCCAACTATAAGGGCAATTATCCATTTTGCTTTGCCTCCTCGTTTTTGACCTTGCTGAGTTGATCAACAGTCTTTGCAAGAAATACAAGTTCTTCTCTTGCGACTTGTTTACCCTCGGCAGAGGCGTTTTCGTTTTCGAGAACTGCGATGTAAATCTTTACTGCGGATTCCCAAGTTGGTGTCATGTCGATTGTTTTCATGTATACATAGTAAGGGCGTTTGCTAGTAAACGCAAGAAAAAAGTTAAGTTTCTTTGCGGTTTATCGTAAGCCATTGAATATCAAGAGGTTACGGCACAGCCGGCCGGGCGCCCGTGTTGTAAGTCGTTGATATACAATTAGATACAAAAAAACCCCCGCCTTTCCGAAGGGCGAGGGCCTTATTTGCAAAGCTCTTAT